>Ga0207893_1000026_pt1 | contig 140455 bp, 131 predicted proteins | sample MalvirmetaMSP121_FD_184233 | JGI IMG/M metagenome (GOLD analysis project Ga0207893, IMG submission 184233) | Marine viral communities from the Deep Pacific Ocean - MSP-121 (SPAdes) | ecosystem: Environmental > Aquatic > Marine > Oceanic | place: Pacific Ocean | collected 2001-06-02 | reverse complement strand
TCGGCGGTATCGCCAACCGCCAGTCCGGGTGACCGTATGGGCAATAAATTGCTGAGAGTCGCCGGACCGAGCAAGGACTTTGAAGATAGATTCTGGTCGCTCGATTCAGCCGGGGCGGTCGATTGAGCCTTCTTTGACAAAAGTGGGCTGAGTAACGGCGCTAAGGGCCGGGTCTGGCCACTGTCATAAATCACCGCCAGCTCAGCCAATGCGGAAGAGTTCATGACCAACCCGAGCACGAGGACTGACAACGATAGTTGTTTACGGATTCTCAAAGCGAACCTCCTGTGGTGTATCGGTCAACCGCATCAAGTGCGCCTTGACCCGCTGACCGTATCGATCAGCTCGGGCAGGATCGTTGGGTGCGTGATAGCAGCCGGCGCTTTGAATCCAGTGGCTGTGTTCGACGAAGCAGTCGCGCAGGATCGCGGCGGCCACACGCAGGTTGTGGTAGGGATCCAGCGCTTGCCAGGACGAGCCAAGGACTGAACGGTGGTAACGCCAACTGATTTGCATCAGCCCGATATCCACCGAGGTTTTCGTTTGCGTCAACACCGCCTGCAGGGCCTGCCATGCCATCTGACGCGACGGGAAATAGTGCCCTTCCCCATCAATATTGAGCGCCCACGGCCAGGGGCGGAACTGTCCACCGCTGAGCGAGCTTTGTCCGCTCTCGGTCAAGGCCACCGCGTAGAGCAGACCAGGAGGCAGGCCGTATTCGCTCGCGACTTGCTGATACCCCACTGGCACGGATTGCGACTGCGCGGCCGTCGACCACCACAGCAAACCGATGACACAAGGTATGATCGGCCAACTCCCCATGACCGGCGCCCGCTAGAATCGTGATACCGGCAAGGGCATCAAGCGATCATCCCGCCGCAGTATCAATACGGGCAAATCTTGTCCTTGCAGACCCGTGTGTGCGGAGACCTTACCTAGCGCACCGGCGTCGATGTTCAGGGTAATCTTGTGCTCACTCACCCATTGGGGATCGATCTGTTTCGAGGCCGCCCAGTCACGTATGCGGGATTCCTCACCGGCAAACACATCGATCAGGTACAGATCGATGCCGGAGAACTGTTTGATCTGGCTAACCAATCGCTCCAGCACCGCATCGCAGGTCGGGCATTGGGTATCGGTAAAGAACAACACCCGGTCAGACGATTGCCACACGAATTTTCCAGCCAGACCTTGATCCGGCTTGGTGGACGCTACAACACTGGGGTCGATCAATAAACCGTTGGGGAACAAGCGCCGTTGGGCGTCGTCGTAGGCCCGCTGAAACGCCAGAATGCGTTCGGCATCGTCACGCATCATCACTGCCCACTGTTCAGCGTAGCGCCGACGTTCATCGGCACTACGGGCGTGGATGCCAAGCACTTCGAGGGGTGACAAGGTCGCAGGACTCACGCTGCCCCGGATACCTTGCAGCAAAGATTGGTAACGCTGCCATTCCGATTCATCTAATCCCCACGAGTCAGCACGAAACGTCTGAGAATCGATACGTTCTGTCGCAGATTGCTCGATCGCCAGAGTGTTCGAAGGTTGTGACTCGGCTGCCTGTTGAGTATCCGCGTTCACGGGCAACGTGATGAAAAGACAGAACCCGACTAATGCGATGGCAGGTTTTCTCATGCGATGCTCAATGGTCATCTTCATTGACCTGTTGATCAACGGGCACGGTCAGATCGCGCTGAATGATCAGCTGATACTCCTGATCACAAATACGCACGGAGCATTCCCGATCGTCTATCTGATCGCCGATCGAAACCGCCTCACTTTCAGCACGCGGTTCCGGATCAACTTGCCTGGACTCAGCACCCAAAAACCATGCGGTAACAAAAACGATAGCAATGACGAAGGCCTCCATTACTGCGCACCTCCCGTCACATTGGGGGAAGAAATATCCACGCAACGCTCGAACGCAATGAGGCGGTGAACGGGATCCTGGATGAGATGAAAAGCAGGACCGATCATAAGTCCCATCACGGTTTGAAGTGGCATGGGCTCAAAGCGGCGATGCACCGCTGGCAGTGGCAGCGCCAGCATGGCTTTCGCCTCCTCCGACAGCACAGCATCGGCCGCCAGGCGATAGCCGGAATCTCGCAACATCCAGTGGAAAGCCTCCCCCACACTTTCGATGTCGCCTGGAATCGTGATCGCTCTCGTCACCGATAACAGATCCCGCTGCCCGGTGGTCGGCTGAGCGGCCATCACTGAATAGCGACCCGTTTGTATCAGCGTGGTTATCGTTGTGACGGGCTGGTCTGCCGCCACTACCGAATGGCTCCCGACGGCAGCACCAGAACAGCACACCAGTATCGTTAGGAGACGAGGGATTCCGTGATGTTTAAACGAAGACATGTTTTGGCCTCGATCGTGATGAATGGCATCATGATCGCCAAGTGAGCTTCTGGCGTGAATGGTTAATCCACTCGGCGAGTGTCGTGCTTATCCATAAGACGCCTCGACCCAAACTCATCGACCTAAATAAACAGCGCTGATCTGCTCGCGGGCGTGGCCCAACTCGCGACTGATGGTGAGTCGTGCTTGATGGTCCTGCTGTCGTTGCTCGATGCTTAAACTGTTTGCGATCGGTCCACCCGCTGCAGGACAGGCCCAACCCGTCAACGCCTGATAGCGTGACTGGGCATACGCATGGCGCAGGCCATGCAGTTTCGATAAACCTGCCTGAGTGGTATGACGTTCGTAGGTCCGCAACTGTTGGATGTAGGTTTTCTTCGGTGGAATCAGGGAACCAGATCCCACCAGTCGGTGGGCACGATTCAAGACGGCACGCTGTTCCTGAGTGAGCATCGGCACGATCCGCATCTTGCCCCCTTTCGTCCAGGTAGCTTTCAGGCGAACGTGATCACCCTGGTCGGCATAAGCTGGGATAAATTTGATTGCTTCCTCCCTGCGCAATCCGAAGGCGCGCTGTAACTCCAGAGTCATTCGCACATGCTCATCTTTAACGCTGGTCAACGCATCGTTACCGACAACCACCGCCTTGGAGTGTTGACTGACGAACTGCCGATCGGGAATGCCGTAGAACTCATTCGATCGGGCAATAACATTGCGCCTATCCACCTTGGCGGCCCACCAGCGCAGGCAATTCATACGGTTTTTGATGGTACCGGCCGCCATGCCCTCGCTGAACCAGCGTTTCACCAGGGCGTCCACGTGCTTCGGCTTTAGGGATCGGGTAGTCATACGCCGATACCCCATCTCCTGCAGTTGATTGGCAATCTGGTTAAGTATGCGCGCGCGATTGGCTTGCGTACTGTAACTGCCATCGCGATTGCGTTTGCACAACTGTTTCAATTGGTAGTTCAGGTCTCTCATCGTGTACTTTCCAGTCCGGTAAGTGTTTCTGACCAACCACAGGCTCGTAGCCTGACTGGGTCCGCCGAAGCGGATGGGTCAAGGGACACTACTCCCCTTTCGACCTGATAAGCCTGGTCGCAGGCAACCTGGCTGCTCTTCTGCTGAAGATGGTGCCGGGTAAACCAATGGACTCTAAGAGTCAGTTGCGATGGTGAGTACTTCACCTCCTTTTAAATGAGCGGAACCATCGGTCCGCGAGTTGAAAGAAACCGTCGGTGAAACGGCGCGTTGGTAGTCGGCTACTTGCAAGCCGGGTTTGAGGTGGCATTAGCCAGATTGAAGCGAGGACGAACGTCCTGCTATTGAGGAAATATTGAAGATGAGCTGCAGCTGATGCTGTGCGCCAGGGTAGCTCGGCTGGCGCCGTTGCCGTTTTTGCCATTTTTGATGGCGAGGGCGACAATCCTCATCCACGTTACCGCCGTGGCCGCGTATGGAACTGTTTACGTTTCTTGGCCGCTAGTATAGTTAGAGCGAACTCGCTGGGAACGCATCAATCCGAGCGCAATCCGTTGTCGTTCCGTGCTCCGCCGCCCTCGTCACTACCCCGCTTCGCTAAGCAGTGACGAGGGCTTCGTTCGCATCAACCACCACGCCAGGTCTGCGACCTGTCATGGCAGTTGAACAGACAAATCTGTTCGACCCACGGTTACACTGGAACCACCATGGGGCTGTACGCTGGCGGCCGACAATTTTTACCGTACGGGATATATTCTTACTCAAGCAAGCCAATACTCTAATATTTATCCCGTACGGTAAATATTTGTTGATTTAGCTGCGTCTGCATGCTAATTTTTACCGTACGCTCATTTTTTGGAAAGATTATGGCTCACGATCAGGTGCAATACGGTGCAATCCGATCCGCTGAGGATCTCGGCAAGCTGGTGCGTGCTCACCGGAAACAGAGAAAACTGACGCTGGAAACGATCTCGGGGCTGGGTAACCTGAGCACCCGCTTTTTATCCGAATTCGAGCGTGGCAAGGAAACTGCGGAGCTGGGCAAAGTGCTAAAAGCGCTGCGCACCCTGGGACTGGAGGTGGTCATCCAGCCGCGCAGGGTTGCCGTGCCCAAGCCGTCGTCCTCACAAGAGGGAGAAGGCCATGCTTGATCCGGATGGTCTCAACGTCTGGAATGATCAGCGACTCGTTGGCTATTTGTGGCGCAACACCCAAGGCCTGATTGGCTTCCGCTACGAAAAGGAATGGCTTACCCAAGGCGGATTTGCCATCTCCCATAGGTTGCCATTGCGACAGGAAGACTTTGTGCCGGAAGAGGGACTCGCCCACCGCTTCTTCGCCAACCTCCTGCCGGAAGGTGGTGCTCGTGATCAGGTTATCCGCGATCTAAAGATCGCCAATACCGATTTTGATCTGCTCAGAGCCATCGGCGGTGAATGCGCCGGGGCCTTGTCGATTCTCCAGGCAGAACAGAAACCTTCCACACAATACGCGTATTACGAACTCTCGGAACAAGAACTCGCCAAGCTGGTGACACGCCGTGGTCAGGTTTACACATGGACTGAAAACGAACGTCCCCGTCTATCTCTGGCCGGAGCGCAAGACAAGTGTCCTGTGTTGATCAAGAATGGTGCCTGTTGGTTGCCTAAAAAAGAATCGCCATCCAGTCATATCCTCAAATTCGAATTATCCGATTACCGCCACCTGCCTGCTTACGAAACCTTCACGACACTGCTGGCAGGCGCTATTGGTTTGCCTGTAGTCGATATCCAACTGCGCTCGATAGCAGACACGCACTATGCATTGATTGAGCGTTATGATCGGCACCAGCTGGGTAGCGGTCAGATGGTAAGACTGCATCAGGAAGATTTCTGTCAGGCGCTGGGTTTCGGCCACGAACGCAAGTACCAGGAGGATGGCGGCCCTTCCTTCGCAGACTACTATCGGCTCGTCCAGGATGTTTCTAGTGATCCCGCCAACGATCTGCAGTATTTACTGCGATGGCAGATTTTCAATGTCCTGGCAGGTAATTCAGATGGTCATGCCAAAAACCTTTCGCTGCTATACCGGGCCAATGGCGAAATACAGCTAGCCCCTTTTTATGATCTCGTTTGCACTCGGGCCATTGAACGTATTGACTATCATCTGGCATTTTCCGTTGGCAATGAAAGAAATCCAGGCATCGTTTCCACAAAGCACTGGGATGACCTGGCGCAACAATGCGGTTTGCGTGCTCGGTTTCTACAAGGCCAGGTGCAGGATGTTGCTGTCAGTCTGTTGGAGCACCTGCAGCCGACGAGAGAAAAGTTTGAAACGTTGTACGGGAAATATCCCGCGCTGCAACGGATCGAAAAGGTCGTGAATAAACAGTGTCGGCGCACGATCAGCGAATAAGTGCGACTGGCAAGGTTCTCAACGAACAACGAACTATGCATCGGCATTTTAATGAAATGGGGGTGCCACTTTATCCCAAGTGGCCAGGGCAAGGAGCCGATTCGATCGGCGACATTAATCTTCGTTGGGCAGCATGATCGTGACGACCGGTTCACCGGCATCACCGGGGCCAACCATCAGTTTCAAACTCACCTCGCCGGCTTCTGTCGAATGCCCGTCTTTCGGCACGCGGTACAACGAGAACAGCAACCGATCACCAGGAGCAGTAGCCGTTCGAATGGCGTAGAACGCCATAAACAGCACGTCCCACAAACGGCCAGACTCGTCCTGGTGCACTTGAAAGCGGTTATCCCGCTCTGTCCAGGCGACGCAATCACACCAAGCGGTATGGGTAAGTGCGACTGGCCATTTGAAGCCAGCCTCACGTGCCATAGCGGTGACATCGATCAGGACGCCATCTTCGATAGCCTGTGCACGACTGTAACTTGCGACAACAGGACCGAAGACATCTTCCAACGACTTGTGCTCTGAATTTTTCATAAGGTTTCTCCCTGGAGAAATGAATTAAGAAATTCAGGGAGCACCTCCTTCCCATTGGGGAAGAAGACTCCCCAATGGGTTAAGTAAATGGCGTTACAGCAATCCGCGTTCGGCGAAGGAAACTGATTCCCCCACCGTGACCACAAAGTGATCCAGTACACGAATATCAACGAGTGCCAACGCCTCTTTTAAGCGCCGGGTAATCGCTTCGTCCGCGTGACTGGGCTCGGCGACACCACTCGGGTGATTGTGAAAAAACATCACCGCTGCCGCGTTAAGCGTCAACGCCTGTTGCACCACCACGCGGGGGTACACCGAGGCACCATCAATGGTTCCCTGGAACAACTCTGCGGCTTCGATTACCCGATGCCGATTATCCAGGTACACACAACCAAAGACTTCCGCTTTGCGTTCAGCCAACAACATCCGCAAGTAATCACGGGTGTGGTTGGGGCTCGGTAACTCAAGGCCCGGCTGGTGCAGGTCCTGCAATATCGCAAAGGCCAGCTCCAGCAGGGATTGCTTTTCAGGATCGTTCAACGACGCCATGCGAATGGCCGCAAAGCGGTTTTTAGGAATCACCCGGGAAGGTGAGGATTTGGAAGCCATGAGCGGTCTCCTTGAAGAGTCGAGGAGACCTGCCCGGCAAGGGAGAATCTCCCTCGCTGGGTTGAAAGATTGATCGCATCACAAGATGCGATCAGATTTGGTCGTCAGGCTACGGCGTTGTGGGTCTCAGCCGTCGGCGCCGGAAAGGGCTGACCTTCGACTTTGATCCACTGGAACCGCAGTAACCGGGACTTCAGGCTGATGCCCGTCGTACCGGCTCGATCACCGTTTTTGAAGATGAAGGTTTCGGCTTGCAAATCACTGAGGTGAAAACCCACCAGCACTTTAAAGTCAGCTTCCACCGCAGGCATTAGCTGACGCACCAGATCCTTCGCCTCTTCACCCACCACCACGCACTCGAAATGCGTGTGCTGAACGTTATCGGCTGGCCCTCGTAGCGCTGCGATGGTGACACTGAGAAAGGGGAACCCATTCTCGGGTGTCACTTCGCGAACCCGGTTGAGGTAACCGATGCCGTGGATATCAAGATCGAAATACTTCGGTTTTTCAGGGGTAGTTTGTCTACTGGTCATAACAGTTTCTCCTTGAACATAATGGAAAGCCGGAGAACACGATTCCCTGGCGGGAAGGTGTTTCCCGGCAGGGTGAGTAAAATCAGGGCAAGCCCTGACACTGGATTGACGGTAAAACCGCGATGTCACTTGCACAATCCGCTGACATCTTCTTTGCCACTGAGACCGCAGTGGCCACGTACAAAGTCGTTACCCCTCCCTCACCGGGGCGTCGCAGACAAACTGCAGGTACTTGAGCATGCCCCTTGCGTTAGCAAAAGCGGCATGGTCGGCCATAATTTGATTGGGAAACCAGTTGGCAATATCAGCGGCTAACGCAGCACTGCCACCGCCGACGAACAGCACACGATCCAACTCCACACCGAGTCCAAGCTTGCGGCGGGTTTCGGTATAGAGTCGCTCCACCAACTCGCGTTTTGCTTCCGCCACCATGGCCGAGACATCGTGATCCTTGCCATGCAAACGCAACCGATGTGTATCGACGGCCCGACTGATACTCTGCTCGCCGAGCTCGTTGATATCGAACTGTTCCTGTATACGGTTCGCCACGCGAATCTTGACGTTCAGCATGCCGCGATTCAGAGAGCCGGAGGAACCGTGCACAATGCCCTGGTCCTGAACCACCACATAATCCGTGGTGCGGCCACCGATATCGACAATAGCGATGGGCGCGTTGACGCGATCCGCGTCCAACGTCACACCATCATCATCGGTCATAACAATCACATAGTCGTACCAGGCAGCCAGCGCCTCCGGAATAACTTCATGAAAGGCGATGCTCACCTTTAGGAGCCCCTGTTGCGCTGACCTTTGCGATGCTTTTCTGGCAACAACAGGCTCAACCGCCAATTTCAAACCATCTCTTTTGGCATGGATCGCTTGTCGCCGTTGCTGACCATCGTTGCGGTAAAAAGCGGAGACCGGCAACCCCGTCACCACATGGACGGATCGGCCCGACAAACCCGCCTGTTGCAGTGCATGCTGGACGATCACCCGATTCAGGGCCGAGCCAGGGTATTCATCGAATTGGGTGGGCTCACCATCGACCGCACCGACGGAATACACACTGCCACCGGTTTCGTACTCAAAAATTTTCTGTTCCTCATCCCGTATCCAGGTGACACCGGCCGATCCCATGCGTGCCCGCGAAGGCACCGCCAGGAGGCGACCATCCGGTAACGCCACTTTGGTATAGGCATAGCCGTCATCGAGACCCACCTGTCCCACCGCCATGGGATTAGTGGTCACGGGAGGTTTGTCTTCGTCAGAAAATTTCTCATTGGTCAGTTCTGTCATGGTGCGATTCCTGATATCGGGGTTAGCTGTCTTTACTCACCGATCACTCGTCTCAGGTGCGTAAAGGGTTTTCTGGTGTCGTTTGGGGGAGCAAGCCTGGCGCGTTCGCTGTTGTGTGAGCTGCCAGGTGACCGCGCAGCGTGATCGACCATCGTCTCGGTTGTTCGCGGCTGGACGGAACCCGATCCGCGACTTCCGTTTATCTGGGTGGATGTACACGGCTGGCTCATAGGAATTGTGTGTGCCGGCAGCGCTTGCTCAGATCTGATGGCCTGACACTCGCTTCGAAATCCCACCAGCAACAGCTGCCGCAACCACTCGTTTTGTCTGCTTTTAGGCTGGCGGCGTAGACGCTGAAGCACCATCGCTTCGAGTGGAATTCGCGTATCAAGCGAGATGACGAGCTGCTGAAGCGTGCTGGTGGCCACGGCGGTCAGGTCTCGTCAGAATCTGCGATGGCGTTGCTATGCTTCTGTTGAAATGCCAGTGGACGCAGAGACGGCAACCGCTCACCATTGAGGATGTCCTGGGGAATCTCGCCCATCCGCTCTCTCGCTTTAATGGCTGCCGGTGTTCCCTGCCGGATATCGGAGCGACGAACGTCCAGGCAGTGATATCCCTGGGGCAACGCAAACACCCGGCGCACCCATCGCCCACTAGCCGACACCTGCTCAATGAGGTCAGTGGGCATGTCGAGACCTAAGTGATGCAACGTCATGTCTGCGCACATCAACCGGTCGTACTCGCCCAGCAACTGTGCTGCGCGAAAGGCATAGGGGTTAGCGAACTGTAACGATACGCGCTGTGGTCGACTCGATTGCGCGACAGTGAATTCGAGAGCACTGTTGGATTCAGTGATAAGGGCGTCCATCCTTTGCTGCAATCCCTGCAGCTGTGCGCGGATATCGGCAACGCCCTCTTCCACTTTGAGCAACCACCAGTCGGCATAAGGGTCGTCGAATCGGACGGCCTGCCATAGCGACTTCAGCCGATCTGCAAAACCGATCAATCCCATAATGGCAGGCTTGCCATCGACTGCACGGCGGCCGCGGATCAGGCTCTGGGCCTGATAGGTCTGAATCGTCAACCAGACTTCACCCTGCAGGGCGCCTGGCACTGACTCGTTTTGATTTTCGGCTGTACTCTCGTGTGACTGCTCTGCGTCTGAATTCATTTGCGTCATTCCCTTCAAGATCAACTCTGACGTGCTATGAATCCACGAATGGGAAAATGGCACCACGGAATATCCATCCGACTGATGCAGCGTTTTGTGTTGCTGCGATCAGATGGTTCCAGTGGAAGCAGTGCGGGGAAGTAACGACAGAGAGATGTCACATCGTGTGTGACAACGGGCGGCAGCGCTATTTGTCCATATTCAATGATGCTCGTAACTTGGCCAGCTGCTCCAGCCCATAGGCTTGGTTTCGTGCTCGCTCTTCAGCCGCTTTACTTTTCTGTTCTTCGTTTTCTGGCGGCGGGACGTGATGTGCCCGATCGTGTCTTGCCTCGGCCACCTTGATCCCGAGGTTGGGCACAAATTCGCCTTGTTGTGCCGCCTTGCACAGCGAATGCAAGAACCGCAGCTCGTCATAAACCGGCTTCATGCCTTTTTGCTCAGACTCCAGGCGCCCCTGAAGCTCGTCGAGCACCAACTGCCGATCATCAGGATCGATCATGGCAAGATACCTGTCCGCCAAGTGTTTCTGGTTCTCCGACAAGCGCGGAGGATAGATCAGCGCTCGCTCTGTTGACGACGGGGTTGATGGATTGGATTCAGAAAATGTTTTCTCTTCATGGTTTGTATTGTGTGTAGTGGTTGTTGTAGTTGTTTTTTTATAATGACTACTACAACCACTACTGTAGTGTTCCTTTTCCTCCGCCTTTGAATTTTGGTCCTGGACGGATTGTACTGATGCGCACGCCCCGGACGAATTTTTTAGTTTCCCGATGGTCGCGGCGTGAAAGGTAAAATAACGACCGCTTTTGCTGTGGTTTCCGCTGGAATCTGACAATTGTTGCGCGGCCTGCAGGCGACGCTCAATAGTTGACTCCTTCCGTCCTAACGACTCGCCTTCCTGAATATCCTTATCCAGACTCTCCAACACAGCTTGCGCCACGCGCCGGACGCGGGCGTGATGATGTTCCTGGGATTGGGTGACGAATGCCATGTAGGCCTCATCCAGGTACAGGGCATCGACCAGAGGCAGGGGTTCATCGTGAAGGATGTAGACATTGCCGGTGAAACGGCCGCTTTTTTGTTTCACGATGACTCCAGCACCGAACTTCGCTGGACTACGACCTGGCTCGCTGTGGCAGGTTTATCAAGGACTTAGGTCAGTCCATCCTATGCCGGTGCTTTCAGCAACTTGACCCGGCTTCCGCCCGCGTGACTCCCACGTGGCACCTGGAAACCGGGGTGCCGGAGGAGTCAGCATGGCAAAGATCAAACTCACCAAGAGCGCCGTCGATGCGGCGCAGCCCCGAGCGCAGGCGGTTGAACTGCGAGATACCGCCGTGCCGGGTTTCCTCTGCAAGATTACTCCAGCGGGTCGCAAGGTGTTCATGCTCCAGTACCGTACGAACGCCGGCCAGCGTCGCAAGCCCGCCCTGGGACTGTTCGGCGAACTAACCGTCGAGCAGGCCCGCGTCATGGCGCAGGACTGGCTGGCCGAAGTACGCCGGGGCGGCGATCCCGGCGCGGCCAAGACCGCCGCCCGCAAGGCACCGACCATGAAGGAGTATTGCCACACCTTCATGGAGGACTACTCCAAGCAACGCAACAAGCCAACCACCCAGCGCGGCTACTGGGGCGTCATCAACCGCAACATCATCCCTATCATGGGCCGGATGAAGGTGCAGGACGTAAAGCGTCCCGACATCGCGGCACTGATGAAAAAACTGGCCTACAAGCCGGCCGAAGCCAACCGCACCTTCGGAGTGCTGCGCAAGATGTTCAACATGGCAGAGGTATGGGGCCTGCGACCGGATGGCACCAACCCGTGCCGGCACGTTCCGATGTACCCACCTGGCAAGGAAACCCGGCTCATCGTGGACGACGAGCTGGTACTGATCTTCCGCCACTTGGAGAAGCTGGAGGCGGAAGGGCTCGAAAACTATGTCATCCCGCTGGCGATCCGCCTGCAATTCGAGTTCGCCGCGCGACGTTCCGAAATCTGCCCGCTCGAATGGGACTGGCTGGATTTCGAGAAGCGGCGCGTGGTGTGGCCCGACAGCAAGACCGGCGGCATTTCCAAGCCCATGAGCGCGGAAGCCTATCGGCTGCTTTCGACAGCGCCGCGTCGGGAAGGCTGTCCTTACGTTCTGCCATCGCCCAACGACCCGAGCAAGCACCTGACCTTTGGCGAGCATTACAGCGGCTGGAAGCGCGTGCTCAAGGCCGCCGGTGTGCCACATGTCGGCACGCACGGCATCCGCCATCGCTCGACGACCGACATTGCCAATTCTGGCGTGCCGACCAAGGTAGGCATGAAGCTGACGGGCCACAAAACCGTGGCGATGTTCATGCACTACGTTCACACCGAGGACAAGCCGGTGCGCGATGCGGCCGAGCTGGTGGCGAGCCGGCGCCAAGCCATTACGGGCGCTCGCCAGCTGGCCGAGGGGGCGGCATGAACGGGCGCCGGTCATCCGTGGCATCGTCCGCAGTGCCGTCGGCATTGCTGAGTGACATTCGGACACTGATCGAGGCGGCGCGGCAGCGCGCCGCTTCGACGGTGAATAGCGAGTTGACGATGCTCTACTGGCGCATCGGCCAGCGCATCCACACGCAAGTCTTGGAGGGCCGGCGGGCCGACTACGGCGAGGAAGTCGTGTTGACCTTGGCGGCGCAGTTGGTGAAGGAATACGGCAGCAGTTTCGGGGTCAAGAACCTGCGCCGTATGGTGCAGTTCGCCGCCACCTTTCCCGACGAGCAGATTGTCGTATCACTGATACGACAATTGAGCTGGACGCATTTCATCGCCCTCATCCCGCTGAAAGACCCGCTCCAGCGGGACTACTACGCGCAGATGGCAGGCGCCGAACGCTGGAGCGTGCGGACGCTGCGCGAGCGCATCGACTCGATGCTATACGAACGCACGGCCCTATCCAAGAAGCCGGGCGAGACGATCGCGAAGGAGCTGGCCACGATGCGCGATGCGCAGCGCATGTCGCCCGCCCTGGTCATGCGCGACCCGTACATCCTCGACTTCCTGGGATTGCGGGACACCTGGCAGGAAGGCGATCTGGAGGCGGCGATCATCCGCGAAATGGAGTCGTTCTTGCTGGAGCTGGGCGCCGGTTTCAGCTTCGTGGCCCGACAGAAGCGCATCCAGATCGACGACGATGATTTCCACCTTGACCTGCTGTTTTACAACCGCAAGCTGCGGCGGCTGGTAGCGGTGGAGTTGAAGATCGGAGACTTCAAGGCCGCCTACAAGGGGCAGATGGAGCTTTACCTGCGCTGGCTCGACAAGTACGAACGGGAGCCGGAGGAAGCTTCGCCGCTGGGGATCATCCTTTGCACCGGCAAGAAGCGCGAGCAGATCGAGTTGCTGGAATTGGACAAGTCCGGCATCCATGTCGCCGAATACCTGACCAGCTTGCCGCCGCGCGCCGTGTTGGTGGAGCGACTGCAGCAAGCTACCCATCGAGCGCAATTGCGGATCGAGCAGCGCAGGAAGGACAAAGAGTAGTTCCATTCAAAGCATTCGTGCGTCCCGGCGTTCCGCCGTCGGGCTCGCGGGCTTCGCCCCGCGCCTCGTGCCGAGTCGCGGCCATCCGGCTTTGATCCCTGACGCCTTCGGCCCTCGCGGGCCTGCGCGCTCCACTTGCACTGCGGATTGTCGGGCGGAGTGTGGGGCGGTCTTGCTGTTCCCTTCACCGTATCACGGCGTTCTCGCCGTCAAGGGCTGCGCGCGTATAGCGCGCTGGCGTCCTGGCGGCCGGCTTTGCCCCCTGACTGCTTGCGCTGCGCCGTGCTGGCGACGGTTCCGGGCAATTCCGCCCGTGCAACCGGAGATCGTCATGAACGACAAATCGCACGTTTCCCTTGAACAACACGTTTGCCTTGTCTGCGGCGTTCGCTTCGACACCGGCGCCATCCTGCTGGATCGCCGCCTGCGCGCGAGCATGGAGCACCACACGGCCACCGGCTGGGGCCTGTGCGCCGAACACCAGAAGCTGTCCGACGATGGCTTTGTCGCACTCATCGAATGCGATCCGCAGCGCAGCGGCTCGCCGGCGGGCGGTGCGAACGTAAAGCCCGAACAGGCATATCGCACGGGTCGCCTGGCGCACCTGAAACGCGAGGTGTTCGCTCGCGTGTTCAACTTGCCGATCGCAGCCAACCAGCCGTGCGTGTTCGTCGAACCCGGCGTCATTGAGCAGTTGCAGTCGATGGTTGCACCGGCGGCGAACTGATCGCACGCCGACAACCCGGCGCATCGTCCTTCGGGGCGACGCGCCTTTCTTTTGGGTATCCGGAATCTGGTGTGGGTTCTGGCTCCTTGGGTCTTTGTAGCTATCACTTTCAAAGAATGGATTTTGGTGTTGGACGGCTGAGCGGATGTGCTAGAGTAAAAGTCGGATTTCAGTGTGGGTTCGCCCAAGGTGCTGAGTGACGGACTTTCTCCAGCTGCGAAGCCTGAAGACGCTTGAAATCCTGACCAGCGAGGACAGTTACGTCGTCAAGGCCGAAGGCGTCAATCAGTGGGTGACCTGCCCGCTGTGCAAGACCGGACGCCTGCATGGTCACGGCTCACAGGAACAGTCGTTTCAGGACACACCGACGCACGGCAAACCCGTCGTGATCTTCATCCAGCGCCGTCGCTATCGCTGTACAAGCTGCACCAAGACCTTGTTTGAGCCTGTGGCGGACCTTGATGGAAAACGCCAAGCCACGGCGCGTCTGGTGCGTTATATCCGCGACCAGTCCTTCTCCAAGACCTTTGCGGCCCTTGCCCGGGAAGTAGCCGTGGACGAAAAGACGGTCCGCCACGTCTTCGACGATTTCATCGAGGAGGTCGAGGCCAAGACCCAGTTCCGGACGCCGCGGGTGCTGGGTATCGACGAGCTCAAGATCATCGGCCAGTACCGGGCCATGATCACCAACGTCGAGCGCAAGACCGTGTTCGATATCCGCCCCAGCCGGGCCAAAGCCGAGTTGATGCCCTATTTCCGCGACCTGCGGGACAAGGACTCGGTCGAGTGGGTGGCGATGGACATGTACCACGTTTATCGGCAGGTGGTGCGCGCCACGCTGCCACAGGCCCGGATCGTGGTCGATCGATTCCATATCCAGCGCATGGCGAACGACGCGCTGGAGAAGCTGCGCAAGCGCATTCGCAAGGATTTGTCCACCCGGCAGCGCCTCAAACTCAAGGACGAGCGGTTCCTGCTGCTCAAGCGGCAGCACGACCTGACAGGGAGAGATATGGACCGGATGCGGGAATGGTTCCAACAGTTCCCGCTCCTAAGCGAAGCCCACGCGCTCAAGGAAGGATTTCTGTCGATCTGGGATCAGAAGACCCGCCCAGCAGCAGAAGCCGCCTGCGCGAAGTGGCAGGCCAATATTCCGACCGAATTGGCGGCCACGTTCAAGGACCTGACCACCGCCGTGCACAACTGGCACGACGAAATCTTCGCCTACTTCGAGCAGCCGATTACCAATGCCTATACTGAGTCAGTCAACCGAGTGGCCAAAGACATGAACCGCATGGGCAGGGGTTACAGCTTCGAGGTGCTTCGGGCGCGCATGCTCTACGACAAGAAGGCGCGCAAGGATGGCTCGGTTATCGAAACCGTGTTGGTCGATGACGACGACCCAATGACCACGGACTTCGTGTTCCAGCGGATGACCACGGCGGCAACGCGCAAGAAGAAGATCACGCGCGTGGTCGAGTACGGCCCCTATCTCCCGACGCTGGCGCGGCTACTCGAAGAGGGGTATTTCGAATAGTCCTCAGCCCATTGTGCAAGAGGCGGCGCTTCAGCCTGAATTTGTGATTCAGCCGATGAAGCATAGGTAAGAGGCCCAGCCACTACCCCGCGCAACAGGACAGTTGCTTTACGTCCTTGGTGAAGGTTTGTGCCGCGAGTTTCAGCCCCTCGACCATCGTCAGGTAGGGGAATAACTGGTCGGCCAACTCTCGCACCGTCATGCGGTTGCGAATCGCCAGTACTGCGGTTTGGATCAGCTCGCCTGCTTCCGGGGCTACCGCTTGCACGCCGATCAGTCGTCCCGAACCGGCCTCCGAAACCAGCTTGATGAAACCGCGCGTGTCGAAGTTGACCAGCGCCCGGGGCACGTTGTCGAGCGTCAGCGTGCGGCTGTCGGTCTCGATACCGTCGTGGTGCGCTTCGGCTTCGCTGTAGCCCACGGTGGCGATCTGCGGGTCGGTGAACACCACCGCCGGCATCGCCGTCAGATCCAGCGTCGCGTTGCCACCCGTCATGTTGATTGCAGCGCGGGTGCCGGCCGCCGCCGCGACGTAGACGAACTGCGGCTGGTCAGTGCAGTCGCCGGCGGCATAGATGTGCGGCACGGTAGTGCGCATCGCGTGGTCGATGGTGATGGCGCCTTGCGCATTGACCACCACACCGGCCGCGTCGAGGTTGAGCGTGCGGGTGTTTGGGGTGCGGCCGGTGGCGAACAACAGCCGGTCGGCATGCAGTTCGCCGCGTTCGGTGGTGAGCACGAATTCCCCATCCTCATAGGCGACCTGGCTGGCCTGGGTGTGGTCCAGCACTTCGATGCCTTCGGCGCGGAACACGGCCGTGATGGCCTCGCCAATGGCGGGGTCTTCGCGAAAGAACAGTGTGCTGCGCGCCAGCATGGTCACCTTGCTGCCCAGCCGGGCAAAGGCCTGCGCGAGTTCGACGGCCACCACCGACGAGCCGATCACGGCCAGCCGATCGGGGATCGTGTCGCTGGCCAGCGCTTCGGTCGACGTCCAGAAGGGCGTGTCTTTCAAGCCCGGGATCGGTGGAATCGCCGGACTGGCCCCGGTGGCGATGAGGCAGCGGTCGAAACTCACCTCGCGCATCCCGTCGTCAGCGGTTGCCACGGTCAGCGTGTGCGCATCCTTGAATCGGGCATCGCCGCGCAGCACGGTGATGGTCGGGGTGCTCGTCAGGATGCCTTCGTACTTGGCGTGGCGCAGTTCATCGACGCGCCCCTGCTGCTGAGCCAGCAAGCGCTTACGCAGAATCTTCGGCGAGGCGGCGGCAATGCCGTCATCGAACGGACTCTCGCGACGCAGATGCGCAATGTGGGCAGCGCGGATCATGATCTTGGACGGCACACATCCGACGTTGACGCAGGTGCCGCCGAGAGTGCTGCGCTCGATCAGCGTCACACGCGCCCCTTGCTCGACGGCCTTCAACGCCGCCGCCATCGCCGCGCCGCCGCTGCCGATCACGGCCACGTGCAGTGCAGCCTCATCGTCCTCGCGCTTTGGTTCGCCGCCCAGCCGCTCTTGTGCATTGTTCAGCAGGTCGCTGGGTTGCCCCGGCGCATCGGCAAGCTGCGCTCGGTAACCGAGTGCGGATACCGCCGCGACCAGCGAGGTCACGTCCGCGGCGGTACCTACGCTGGCCTCAATCTCGGCCCGGCGCTGTGGGTAGGACACTGAGGCCGAACGCACGCCGGGCACCTTTTCCAAGGTCTGCTTGACGTGCTCGGCGCACGACCCGCAGGTCATGCCATCGATGTGCAGCGTGATCGCCTCGGTCATGAGCGTGTGCTCACTTCTTGACGGTAGACGGGTAGCCGGCGTTCTCGGTGGCTTTGGTCAACGCGGCCGGAGTGGTCTTGGCATCGTCGTAGGTTACCACCGCCTCCTTGGGCTCCCAGGTCACCTTGGCCTCGATGACGCCTTCGACCTTGGTCAGCGCCTTCTTGACCGTGATCGGACAGGTGGCGCAGGTCATGCTCGGCACCGACAGCGTGACGGTTTTGGTGGCGGCCCAGGCGGGAGCGCTGAGGGCAACGGTCAGAGCGAGCAATGCGACGAGTTTCTTCATGGCAATCTCCTTTCAGTAGAACAGGGGCATGAGGTAGGGGAACACGAGCGCGATCAGCACCAGGGCGGTGACGATCCAGAAGATCACCTTGTAGGCCGTCCGCACCTGGGGCACGGCGCATGCGTCGTCCGGCGCGCAGGCGCGAGCCGGCCGGAAGATGCGACGCCACGCGAAGAACAGCGCCACGAGCGCCACGCCAATGAAGATCGGCCGGTACGGTTCCAGCGCGGTCAAGTTGCCGATCCAGGCGCCGGAGAAACCCAGCGTGATCAGCACCAGCGGACCGAGGCAGCAGGTCGAGGCGAGGATGGCGGCGAGGCCACCGGCGGCCAGTGCACCGCGGCCGTTGCTGGGGTCTGCCATGTGAGGGATCTCCTTCCGAGACGTTGCGTGATGCGCTAAGGTTACTTCCGTAGTCAAGTACGGAGTCAAGCGCGATGGTGAACGATCCGCAAACACTGACCATCGGGGCTTTCGCCAAGGCCGCTGGGGTCAACGTGGAGACCATCCGGTTCTATCAGCGCAAGGGGTTATTGCCAGAACCAGGTCGGCCCGTCGGCAGTATTCGCCGCTACGGATCGGCGGACGTGGCGCGGGTGCGTTTCGTGAAATCCGCCCAGCGGCTGGGGTTCAACCTGGACGAAGTCGGCCAACTCCTACAGCTTGAGGACGGCACTCACTGCAGCGAAGCCGCCGAGCTGGCTGCGCTCCAGCTCACCGACGTGCGCACCAAGATGGCGGACCTGACGCGAATCGAAGCGGTGCTGTCACGGTTGGTCAACGAGTGCCATGCGCAGCGAGGCACTGTGTCGTGCCCGCTGATCGATTCTCTGCACGGGAGCTAGGCGCGTGGCTTAACCCGGTTTTCCGTTCCACTGCGCCTCAAACCCCAGTTCGAGCCGGGGGCAAGGTGACCTGCCACTGATTGTTTCCTTGCACCGACATGCGCCAGACAAAGCCCACACTGAAGGCTAAAAGCGCGTAAGCCTTGCGATACCAGAAACCTACCGAACGAGAGCTGTCAGACAAGAAGGGCTAGTGCGGTCTTCCCACACTAAAATCCGGATACCCTTTCTTTTTGCTGCGTCTGATGTCGATGCTTTCGCGCCTTCGGCGCTGCGCGCTGCGCTTGCACTCCAGGGGAAAGCCCTGCGGGCTATCCCCGCCGCGCTGCGCTTGGCGCCCCTGCAATGCCGCCGCCCCGGCTGCGCCGGCGCGGCCTTCGGCCCGGCTCCGAGATCCGGGCCTGCGCGCTTCGCTTGCGTGGTGTCTGCGCCAACGTAGCGGCCGTCGCCTGTCGATCCGCCTTTCCTGACTTCATCACCTTGTCCGCGACTGTAGCCCGCGGCCGTGTGCCGTCAAGGCGCGCAGGGCCGTGTCCTCGGCTGCGCCTGCGGGCCGCACCAACCCTGCGCTTGCCTCCTTGACGGCCCTCGTTCGCGCGCTCCTGACCGTCGCGGGCGATGAACTCAGGAAAGACGGTGGCAACAGGGCCAACCGGGTTCCTCGTGCCGACCGCACCAAACAGCCGAAAGGCTGGGCTCCGAATCTAGGAATCCGGTGTGCGGTGAACAGCAAACCTTTTTTCTTTGTCAGGAGAAATGCCATGCAACTCGCATCCCGCTTCGCTTCCCGTTCCCCGATGCTGCGTTCGGAACGCCCCTTGTCCGACGACCAAATCCGGGCCGTGGCCCCGTCCATCTTCGCGGACGCCCCGCACGAAAGCCGCTCCGAGCGGTACAGCTACATCCCCACTGCCACGGTGTTGCAAGAACTGCGCGGGGAAGGCTTCGAGCCTTTCATGGTGACGCAGACCCGCGTGCGCCACGACGACCGCCGCGACTACACCAAGCACATGATCCGGCTGCGCCACGCCAGCCAGATCAACGGCCGCGAGGCCAACGAAATCATCCTGCTGAACTCCCATGACGGCACCAGCAGCTATCAGATGCTGGCCGGGATGTTCCGCTTCGTTTGCAGCAATGGGCTTGTCTGCGGCGACACCGTGGCCGACGTGCGCGTGCCGCACAAGGGCGACGTAGCCGGACACGTCATCGAAGGCGCTTACGAAGTCCTGCACGGCTTCGACCGGGCGCAGGAATCCCGCGATGCTATGCGCGCCATCACGCTCGACGCCGGGGAATCGGAAGTGTTCGCCCGCGCTGCGCTGGCGTTGAAGTACGACGAGGACAAGCCCGCGCCCATCACGGAATCGCAAATCCTGATGCCGCGCCGCCACGACGACGACCGCCGCGACCTGTGGAGCGTGTTCAACCGCACGCAGGAGAACTTGACCAAAGGCGGCCTGTCCGCCCGCGCCGCGAATGGCCGCCGCCAGACCACCCGGCCCGTACAGGGCATCGACCAAAGCGTGCGCCTCAATCGCGCCCTGTGGCTGCTGGCCGATGGCCTGCGCCAGTTGAAAGCCTGAATCCCCACGCGGCAGGGGCAGGCAGCAGCCCTTGCCGCTTCTCTCGCTGCTGCATCCCAACCGCAAGGAGTTATCACCATGAACGCCGTACTCAAAACCGAAACCGTCGCCATCGAAGCCGCCGCACCGCTGGAAGTGGCAGACCCGACCAAGAACCTGATCTTGGTTCCGCTGTCGCAACTGTTGCCGCGCCGCTCCAAGCGCAACGTCCGCACGACCCCGCGCCAGTCCATCCCCGAACTGGCCGCGAGCATTGCCCGCATCGGCCTGCTGCAAAACCTGATCGTCATCCTTTCCACCGATGGCGAGGCTTACGAAGTGGTGGCAGGCGACCGCCGCCTGACCGCCTTGAAGCTGCTGGCGAAGAAGAAGCGCATCCCCGCCGACTACGAAGTGCCGTGCCTGCTGGTGGCCGATGCGTCCGCGCGCACCGTCAGCCTCGCGGAGAACGTGCAGCGCGAGAACATGCACCCCGCCGACCAGTTCGCGGCCTTCGCCGCGCTGGTCAAGGAAGGCCGGCCCGTCGAAGACATTGCCGCCGACTTCGGCGTGTCCCCGCTGGTGGTGCAGCGCCGCTTGAAGCTGGCGAACGTATCGCCGCGCCTGATGGCCGACTACCGGGCCGGTGGTGTGACGCTGGAACAGTTGATGGCCTTGACCATCACCGACGACCACGCCGCGCAGGAAGCCGCGTTCTATGGTGCGCCGGAATGGCAGCGCAGCCCGTCCAAGCTGCGCGAGCGCCTGACCGAGCGCGAAATCGACGCCACGCACGCGCTGGTGCGCTTCGTCGGGCTGGATACCTACCAGCAGGCAGGCGGTGGCATCCGCCGCGACCTGTTCGCAGAAGGCGATGCCGGAACCTACCTCACCGATACCGCAGTGCTGGAAACGCTGGTGCGCGACAAGCTTGCAACGCTGGCCGAGGACGTGCGCGCCGAGGGGTGGGCATGGGTGGAGGCCGTGCCGCATCTGGCCTACGAGGAACGGCAGGCGTTCCAGAACGCCCCGCGCCATCGTCGCGAGCCGACCACCCGCGAAGCCCGCCGCATCGCCTCGCTGGAAACCCGCCTCGAAAAGATCGACGCCGAACTGGAAGAAGCCTGCGACGCCGAGGACGAGGCCAAGGCCGAGAAGCTGGAACAGCGGCGCGATCAGGTGGTCGGGGAACTGCAAGACGCGGAGGATGCCTTGCAGGGCTATGCCCCCGAGGTGCGCGAGGTGGCCGGTGCCATCGTCACCATCGACCGCAACGGCGAGGCCGTCATTCATCGCGGCCTGCTGCGCGAAGCCGAGGCCAAGGCGCTGCGCACGCTGGAAAAGCTGCGGCGCGGTTTCGGCAGTGCCGAAGGCGAAGCCGCCAACGACGAGCACGAGGACGCCGACGACGCGCCCAAGGCCGCGAGCCTGTCCGACCGGCTGGCGCAGCGGTTGAGCGCCCACCGCACGGCGGCGCTGCAAATCGAAGTCGCACGGCATCCGCACGTCGCGCTGGCCGCGCTGGTGCATGGCATGGTGCAGACCGTCTTGCAGCCCGACGCCTACGGCGATGGCCTGCCGCTCGGCGTGCGCCTCACGACGCAAGACCGACTGGAAGGCATGGCCCCGGACTGGCCGGAATCGCCCGCCGCCGTGGCGCTGCGCGAACTGCAACAGGTGGCCGGTGAAGCCTTGCCGGAGGACAGCGCCGAACTGTTCGCCGTGCTGCTGGCGAAATCGCAAGACGAACTGGTGCGGCTGCTGGCCGTGTGCGTGGCTTCCACGGTGGACGTGGTGACGCCTCGCGCCACGGTGCAGCAACCCGGCGAGGAACTGGCGCAGGCCGTGGGCCTCGACATGGCCGCATGGTGGAAGCCGACCGCAGAAGGCTACTTCAAGCACATTTCCAAGGCCGTGATTCTGGATGCCGTGGCCGCGTTTGCACCGGAATCCGTCACCCGACTGGCGAAGTTGAAGAAGGCCGACATTGCCAGCGAAGCCGAACGGCTGGCCGATGGCACGGGCTGGATGCCCGCCATCTTCAAGGCCGAAGGCCCGGAAGCTGCGCCGGCGGAAACGCAGGCGCAGGACGCCCCGGAGGATGCCGATGCCGTGGCGGATGAACCCGCAGAGGCGCTGGCCGCTTGACCCGCGCCGAAGGCAAGCGCCCCGGCCTCGACCGGGGCGCTTCGCTGCAAGGAGAAGCCCCCATGACCCGCACCAACACCAGCCGCCCGCGCATGGCGGCGATCTACGCCCCCGGCACGGTGCGCGTCCGCCGCTGGCACGGCGACGGCGACGTGCGCGGCTACCGCCCGCCCTCGGGCTGGTCGGCCCTCGCCGACCTCACTGACATTCACCCCATCACGGGCCGCGCCTTGCCGCGTGCCGTGTGGTGGCTCATCGAGACGAAGGAGTAACCGCGTTCACAGCCGAGTCGGAACGCCGCCGCCATCACGGAAGTTCAGGCGGCGGCGTTGACGTGACCGGGCTTCCCGCCCGGCAATAGCAGGCCCGCATGGGACTGCAAGCCGAAGCGCCCGCAGTGCGCAGGAATCACCAGCAGTTTTCGGCTTGCCGAGTGCATAGCCCGCAGCGTAGGCCGCGCCCATTTCATCAGAGGCATGTCCGCGTTTCCTGTTTGGAAATCTGGAACGGCCTGGGCGTGTCGGCGCACAGCGCCGCCGGGCTTTCGGGCTGCGCCCCGTGCCGACTTCGCTGTCACGGCCATTCGGCTTCAATCCCTCACGCCTTCGCGCCTGCGGCGCTGCGCGCTGCGCTTGCCTCCAGGGGAAAGCCCCGCGGGCTATCCCCGCCGCGCGATGCTTGGCGCCCCTCGATGCAGCCGAACCGGCTGCGCCGGATCGGCCCGGCCAGCGCCCCGCCGCAATGGACGGGGCGCTGGCGAACACGCTGGCGCTCGCTGCGGCAGGTTGTGCAGGTGCGTGCCGTCCTCAACGCTGGCGGTTCCTGCCCATCACGTCACGAAGGACGGTTCACGGACAACCCGCCCGGCATCGCTATGGAGCTTCCACGCCACGCCTCAAGACCGGCGCCGCAAGGTGCGGCGGGGACGTTCTCACTTGTCGTCGGATGGTTGACCTGGCCCGCGTCAGCGGGCGAGCCGGAGAAGCCTTCGGGCGGGGATGCCGAGTCGGCCCCATCTCCTTTCGGAGCGGTTCGGCCCAAGGCGTCCTTGTCTCGTTGTGAATCCTGGCGGTGGCACGGCTGCGCCTCGGGCTTCATGGCTGCAACCGTCCGGCGAAAACAATTTCCCCGCCGCTGCGCGGCTTCCTCGCGCAGCAAATTCTTTTCGCCTCCCGGCTCTCCACTGCGTTTCGACCGCAAGCGGTGCAGCCAGCCCGTCCCCCGCCGGTCGGATCACAACAAGGACGCGATGGGCGCGAACCTTGTTCAACCGAAAGGAGAAAACATCATGGCCAACATCGGTACCTTCACCGCAGACAAAGACGGCTTCACCGGCACGCTGCGCACCCTGACGCTCAACGTCAAGGTCAAGCTGGTTCCCAACGACAAGGGCAACAGCGAGAACGCCCCCGACTTTCGCCTCCAGGCCGCCGGCCACGACATCGGCGCGGCGTGGAACAAGACCAGCGAAGCCGGACGGGAATACAAGTCCGGTGACCCTCGACGATCCTTCGTTCCCGGCGCCGGTCTATGCCCGCCTGATCGAAGGCGAGGACGGCACGCACGACCTGATCTGGTCGCGCAGCAAGCCCCAGGCGGCGTGACCGCCGCAGCGCCCCGCCCACCGCGGCGGGGCGCTGTGCTGCTGTTCGCAGCACATCACCGCGTCACGCGCGCGGCTTTGCCGCATCGCGTTCCTTCAACACCGCCTCCAGCTCCTGGCGCACCTGCGCCAGCAGCTCGTCGGCCTTGTGCGGGCTGTCGCCCGCGTAGGCCAGCGTCAGCAGCGTGAGCGGGTGGATCTCCATCACCTCGCACAACTCGGCCAGCTTATGCAGGGTCGGGCTTTTCAGGTCGCGTTCGAGGGTGCTCATATAGGTGCGACTGGACACGTCAGAGAAGGCTTCCTGGCTCAAGCCACGCGCCTTTCTAACTGTCTTCAACGCCTTCGCCAATGAGTTCCCTGCCGCCACCTATGGTTTCCCTCGAAAAACCAAGATGACAGCCCATTGCGCCCTATAGGACTACAATCTATAGTGTTCATTTGGTGTTCTACGTTTTTGTGCCTTTACGGAAATCCGCATCGGCGGGTTCCAGCAAAGCCACGCAAGCGCATCCGTGCTTGCGCACGAAGGCGTAAATCCGGTTTGGCGGTTCTGCGCTTCAACGTGAAACCGCATCCGTGCATCATTGGATTTGTGGGATTGCCGACCATGCCCCAGCCACTCGCCACCGTCCCGGAGCGCGCGCAACTGCTCGCCAACGGCGAGGCTCGTGCCGCTGGCCAGGCCATCGACCCGGTGCCCGTGGTGCGGCTGTTCACGCCGGACGCGCATGTGACCTGGCTGCTGGCCGCACTCGATCCCGCCGATGGCGACACCGCCTGGGGCCTCATCGACCTGGGAATCGGAATGCCGGCGCAAGGAACCGTCAAGCTGTCTGAGCTGGCCGGCATCGTCGGGCCGCGCCGGCAGCCCGTGATGCGCGACCTCTATTTCCGCCCCACCCGCACGCTGTCGGAGTACACCCGGCTGGCCGAGCGCGACGGAGCGATCCCGGACTGAATACGGCCTACTGTGACTTTTTCAGTCTGGTGTCATACCGGGTAAGTCTCAATCGAGATTCTTGCGGCGTAGCCCCACCAGTCTGACCCAAATAGACAGGATGCTTGGCGCGGATTGCGGCAGGCTGGCTTGTGCAGTGTCCCCGGTCGTGGCGCTGCCGCCGCAGCATTGAGACGAATACCGCAACACATCGGAGCCAATCGGTCTTGACAGCCCCATCCGCCTTTTTAACCCATGACGTTCCGACGAGGGCGATGTAGCGCGTAGTTCTTCCGTGGCGGCGAGTCCTGTTCGCAGGAGGAGGCGTCATGGTCAATCCTCATCACCTCGCGCATTGGTATCCCACTGCCGCATACCTGTATGTCTTTTGGCTGGATGCGCTCGCGCTCGCTTGGGAGTACCTGCGCAGGCATCCCGACTACCGGCTCGACTGGCTACGCCGTCATCGCCGGCCTGATGCAGCGCATCGCTGGGGTTTGCGTCTGCTGGAAGACCCGGCACTGGATGCGCGTGACGCGCATCCAGCTTGGCTGCCTGGTCATGCTGCCGTGGTGCAGCTCTACCCCGACGCTGATCCGCCGCAGGATGCCACCGCCTTCGCGTTCTGGCGCATCCCCGGCCACAAGCAACTGTTCCACGACGGCAAGAAGCTGGCGCTGATCGCGCGCAGCCCAGGCCATTGCCTGCGCTTTGCGCTGGCGCCCGGCCTGGAAGACGGCATGGCCGTGGCCTATGCCCAACGGAGCGGCACTGCCGCCCCTGTGCGCGGTCATGCACGCGGGGCGACCTTCGCTGCCACCACGCCCAGGCCAACACCTTCCGCGCTGCTGGAACTGCACACCTTGCAGGCGCTCGACGCGACCCTCGCGGGTGCGTCCTTGCGCGATGTGGGCGAAGGACTGTTCGGTGCCGACGCCGTGGCCGACTGGTACAGCGACGGCGGCCTGCGCTCGAAGGTGCGCCGCCTGGTGCGGCGCGGCGATGCGCTGATGCGCGGCGGCTATCGCCACCTAGCACAGCTTCCGCCGCTTGAGAAGGGTCGTTTTGATGTGGACGCAAAACGACCCTGAGTAGAAGGGCCGCGTTTTCTGAGACTGCCTCCATCCGGTCGCGCTGTGTGGCCGGGCGCTTTCAACCGATGGAGGTTCACACCATGCGTCCCGCTCCCTTGCGGCCTGCCGCCACTGTCTCGACCACTGCCGCGCAGCCCCAACGCTATCTCACCAACGACGAAGCCGCCGAATACCTGCGCCTGTCGCCGCGCACGCTGGAAAAGCAGCGCGTAATTGGCGGCGGCCCGCGCTTTCGCAAGTTCGGGCGGCGCGTCATGTACGCCGTGGCCGACCTCGATGCCTGGGCCGCCGACCGCAGTTTCGAGACGACTTCCGATCCCGAATACGCCGAGCACCACTCGGCCGACAGCCGTGCGCGCTGATCGGCGGCGCGCGGCAGGCCATCGCCATGTCCAGCACCGCGCTGCCGTCCCGGCAGCGGCCGTTGCAGGAGCGCGAACAGCTCGACCTGTTCCGCGCCTTGCCCGGCGACATGGCGCCGCGCGACAGCCAGGATTTGATGGCCTATCCGTTCTTCTCGCTCGGCAAGTCCAAGCGGGTCAAGCCCATCGACTTCCGTGCGGGCAACGTGACGATCCGCGTAGAGGGCACGCAGGAGCACGGCATCGCCACGATTTGGGATGCGGACGTGCTGATATGGGCGGCCTCGCAGATCGTGGAAGCGAAGGACGCGGGCCTGCGGCCGTCGCGGCTGATGCGCGCGACGCCCTACGAGATCCTGCGCTTCATCGGGCGCGGCAAGTCGCTGCGCGACTACCAGCGCCTCAAGGCCGCGCTGGATCGCCTGCAATCGACCACGGTGGCCACGTCCATCCGCGAGACGACCGGGCGGCGCCTGCACCGCTTCTCGTGGATCAACGAATGGAAAGAACTGGCCGATCCCCGCGGCACGCCGCTGGGCATCGAGCTGATCCTGCCGGACTGGTTCTTTGCAGGCGTGCTCGACGCCGCCCTGGTGCTGACCATCGACCCGGCGTATTTCCGGCTCACCGGCGGCATCGAGCGGTGGCTGTACCGCCTGGTGCGCAAGCACGGCGGCAAGCAGGCATACGGCTGGCAGTTCGACTTTCGCTATCTGCACCAGAAGTCCGGCAGCACCGCGAAGCCCTACGACTTCGCCTGCGATCTGCGCGCGCTCGTCGCGCGGCAGTCGCTGCCCGGTTACGTCCTGGGCATCGAGCGGATGCCCGACAACGGCATGGAGCTGCTGACGTTCCGGCCCGTGCCGCAGACGGCACGGGGATAACTTCGGGAAAACCTGTGAATGGTGTCGTGCTATCAGGCGTGCGGGGTATCGTGCTATCAGGCGTGGGACTATCGTGCTATCAGGCGTGCCGATCGTCCGCAAACCCGCGCCAGCATTGGGTTTGCGCACCCTCTAACTTCCCTAACTTAATTTCTCTAACTTTTAGTAGAGAAACGCCGCTGCGGTGGACAACCACCACGCGGCCACAAGCGCAGCAGCAAAAGCCCGGCTTTCCAACACGGAGGGCCGCGCCATGATCGTCGCTCTGCTCAACCAGAAAGGCGGCGTGGGCAAGACCACGCTCGCCACGCACATCGCCGGCGAGCTGGCGATGCGCGGCCAGCACGTCGTCCTGCTGGACGCCGACCCGCAGGGTTCATCGCTGGACTGGACACAGCGCAGAAGCCAGCAAGGCTTGCCACGGCTGTTCAGCGCCGTGGGCCTCGCACGCGAAACGCTGCACCAAGAGGCGCCAGAACTCGCCAGGCGGGCCGATCACGTCATCATCGACGGCCCGCCGCGCATCGCGGCACTGGCGCGCTCCGCGCTGCTGGCGGCCGAGCGCGTGCTGATCCCCGTGCAGCCCAGCCCTTACGACCTGTGGGCCAGCGCCGAGATGGTGGCGCTGATCCGCGAGGCACAGGTGTTTCGGCCTGCGCTGCGCGCGGCCTTCGTCATCAATCGGCGCGTCAGTACCACCGTGATCGGGCGCGAAGCGCGCCAGGCGCTGGCCGACCAACCGCTTCCTGCGCTGCGCGCGGAAGTGCATCAGCGCATCGTGTTCGCTGACAGCGTGGCCGCAGGCCGGCTTGCACGCGAGACGGCGCCGGACAGCGCCGCCGCGCGCGAAATCACCGCGCTGGTGGACGAACTGCTGCGGTGGCCGACATGACAGCGAAGCCGCCACCTCGCGCAAAGCGCGTCGGCATCGGCGCGCGTCCACCTGCGAATCCGCACGCCGAGGCGTGGATTCGCCAGGGCGATGCCGATGCACTTGGCAAGGGCGACCTCTACACGGCTCGCCTGACCCTCGACATCACGCCCGCGATGCGGGCGCGCATCAAGGTTTCGGCTTTCACGCAGGGCGTGACCGTGGCCGACCTGCTGCGCGGCCTGCTGGAGCGGGAGTTTCCAGAGCACCGCAGGGAGAACACCCCATGACCGCATCCGCTTCGCCTGCCGCTGGCGCGGCCACGGCTGCGCTCGCAGCACCTTCCGGCCATCCTGCCAGCGCGCCGCTGACGCGCGTGGCGCTGGCCTACATCGAACCACGCTTCAAGCTCTACCTGCGCTTCGGCGAACCTGCGCGCACGCACCAGCTCAACCGCTGGCGGCGCTGCGCCGTGTTCCTGCCGGGTGCCATGTTGTGCCGCATCCGGTGGGAGGCCAACGACTACGGCACGATCCGCTGGCAGCTCATGGTGATGCAGGCTTGCACGCCGCTCGACGCGGCGCAGCGCATCCCCGGCGTGCAGCCGGGCGCACGCCTGCTGCTGCACGCCGAAGGCGAAAACGCGGTGCGTGCCGTGCTGAAACGCATCGACGGCATCGACGCACAGAGCATCGCCGCCATCGACGTGTCGCCCGCGTATTGGCGCACGCTCGCCAACCGGCTCGCGGCGCGCCTGCCGCTGCCCGAATACACCGCAGAACGGCACGCCGCCTGGCTGGCCGGGAGGACATTCCCATGACCGCGATTTCCACGACCGGCCCCGCGCCGCATCCTCGCTCGCGCCTGCGCGCTCGCATCGTGCTGGCGGGCTTCACCGCCGCCGGCCTCGCTGCTTTGGCCTGGGCGGCGTTCGTGCAGCCGCTGCCGCGCCTGATCTACAACCCGTCCGACAGCGTGGCGGTCGGCTGGTATCGCGTGCAGCCGCTCGACCATCGGGCGGCCTCGCTGCCACGTCCTTTGTCCGTGGACAGCATCGTCCTGACCCGATTGCCTGCCGACGCTGCCGCGCTCGCTGCGCAGCGCGGCTACCTGCCGGCCCGCGTGCCGTTGCTCAAACGTGTAGGCGCGGTCGCGCCGCAACACGTTTGCATCGTCGCCGGGCAGGTACGCATCGACGGCGTGCCGGTGGCCGCCGCGCTGCCTGCCGACCGGCTGGGCCGGCCGCTGCCATCCTTGCTGCTTTGCCGCCGCCTCGAACCGGGCGAGCTGTTCCTGTTGAGCGTGACGAATCCGGCCTCGTTCGACAGCCGCTATTTCGGCCCGGTCAGCGCGTCCGCCGTGATCGGCGTCGCGCATCCGGTGTGGATGGAGACACGCCCATGATGGCCGCCGATTCGCTGCACGTCGCCGTGCCTCTCATCGTGCCATCGGGCATGTCGTTCCGGCTGCTGCCGCCGTGTCGTCGCGCGTGCAGCGCGGGCGCATTCGCACCGCACTTCGCGCTGCCTTCGGCGCAGCCGTCCAACGTGCAGGCGTCTTGCCTCGAACGCGCCCGGCCTGCGGCCGTGCCCGCGTTCGCCGGCGCGCTGGCTGCTCGCGCAGCAGCGCCGCGGGGCCGCCGCTGCCCGGAGCGTCAGCGAGGGGCAAAGGCGGAAGGCAAGATAAAAGGTCGCGGCACATGGCCGCTTGAAAACCGTGTCTGCACATGGGGGTGGCGCGGCACGCGCCGGGGGACGGCAGCGTGCCGCGACGGTGCGCAACGCCGCATCGGCGTTGGCGAAGTCGCGTGCTTCGTCCGCTGGACTGCGACGGCCTTGGATGGAGTCGCACCATGAGCCAGCGCGACGACGACCGTTTCCGCGTTCGACCTGGTGCGCCCAAGCAGCGCGGCGATGCCTTCGTCAACAAGGTGCTGCGGCAGGCCAACAAGGCCGGCGCGAAGCTCGGCAAAGCAGCGGGCAAAGTCGGCCAGCGGCCCGGTTCCCGGCTGGGCCGCGGCCACGTCGCGGCGCGCTTCGCCGGGCGGGGACTTGGGGCGAATGCGCGGCGCGTGACGATCAAGGCCCGGCTGGTGAATCTGGCGCAGGCCGGGCCGCGTTCGACCGCGGCGCACCTGCGCTACATCGAGCGCGAAGGCGTCGATCGCCAGGGCGGGCCGGGCCGTGCCTACGGGCCGACGACCGACGATGCCGACCTCGAAGCGTTCAAAGAGCGCGGCGCCGGTGATCGCCACCAGTTCCGGTTCATCGTCTCGCCGGAGGATGCCGAACAGCTCGACGACCTGCGCACCTATACGCGTCACCTGATGGCGCGCATGGAGGCCGACCTGGGCACGCGGCTGGAATGGGTGGCGGTCGATCACTGGAACACGGACAACCCGCACACGCATGTCGTCCTGCGCGGCAAGGACGACACCGGCAAAGACCTCATCATTTCGCGCGACTACATCGCCGAGGGGATGCGCCGGCGGGCGTCGGAGCTGGCGACCGAATGGCTGGGGCCCCGCACCGAGCTGGAGATGCAGCGCGCCATGCTGCGCGAGGTGGAACAGGAGCGGTGGACGGGACTGGATCGCACCTTGCAGCGCGAGGCCGGCGACGACGGCCTGGTGCGCGTCGAACGCTTCGCCGAACCTCGTCTCCAACGCCAGCGGCAAGTGCTGATCGGCCGCCTGCAACGCTTGCAGCGCATGGGTCTGGCGACCGAGCCGCAGCCCGGAGTGTGGACCATCCAGGCCGAGGCCGAACCGACCTTGCGGGCGATGGGCGAGCGCGGCGACATCATCCGCACCATGCAGCGAGCGATGAGTGGCAAGTCTCGCGAGCTGGCCGTGTTCGAACCGAACAACGACGGCCGCACGCTTGTCGGCCGCGTCGCCGGCAAGGGGCTGGCCGACGAGCTGTACGACAAGGGCTATCTGATCGTCGATGGCACCGACGGCAAGGCGTACTACGTCGCGCTGCCGCCGAGGTCGGAGCTGGAGCAGTACCCGGCCGGTGCCGTGGTGGAAGTGAAAGGCGCGGCCGACGTACGCGCCGCCGACCGCAACATCGCCGCGCTCGTCGTCGATGGCGTGTACCGCGCCGATCATCACCTGGCCGTCGCCCAAGGCCAAGTCACGCCCGACCGCGACCCGCGCGAGGTCGTGGCCGCGCATGTGCGCCGTCTCGAAGCCCTGCGCCGCGCCGGCATCGTGGAGCGCGAGGCCGAAGGCGTCTGGCGCGTCCCCGGCGACCTGGCCGAACGAGGCCGCCAGTACGACGCGCAGCGTCTTGGCGGCGGCGTGGCGGTGGATCTGAAATCGCACCTGCCGATCGAACGGCAGGTGCGCGTGATCGGTGCCACCTGGCTCGACCAGCAGTTGGTCGGCGGTGGCAAGGGGCTGGGCGACTTGGGCTTCGGTGCCGAGATCAAGGACGCGCTGCGCCAGCGCGCCGACTTCCTGGCCGAACAGGGATTAGCCGAGCATCGCGGGCAGCGGGTGATCCTGCCGCGGAACCTGTTGGCGACGTTGCGCGGCCGCGAGCTGGCGAAGGTCGCGCAGGAAATCGCGGCGGAAACTGGCTTGACACATCGGCCGCTAGCCGACGGCGAGCGCGCGGCGGGCATCTACCGCCGCAGCCTCACGCTCGCCAGCGGGCGCTACGCGATGCTCGATGACGGCAAGGGATTCAGTTTGGTGCCGTGGAAGCCGGTAATCGACCAGAGGCTAGGACAGCAGCTTGCCGCGACGGTAAGGGGCAGCAACGTATCTTGGGAGTTCGGTCGGAGTCGCGGACCCTCCATCAATTGAGACAGCGAACACCAGCATGGCGGCGTCCCCTTCGTTGCCGTCGAAGATCGACGCCCCCCGATTGGGATCGAGGAGTCCAGCGCGGCCGAGCGACCAAGCGCACAAGAAGAAAACCGCCTCTTTGAAGAGGCGGCCTTAGGATCGGTACCCGAGATCGGAACCGAGCCGACACGCTTTTAAGGGGCGATGGATTTGCCTTCCATAAGCGATAGAACGCGCTGGTACGACAACATCGGAGATCGGTCGGCAACACGGGCCGGCCCTTTCTTGACGCACAATGAAGATGTATCGGCTAGAGCTTTCCTGACGCCGGACGAATGGTCGCTGCGATATGGGGCAACGTAACCTGGAACTTAGTCATCGCATCGTCAGACGTTACGAGCACCTTGCCTCCATGTGCTTCAACGATTGATTTGACAATGGCAAGCCCCAAGCCGGCTCCCTCTCCTTTACGCTGACGCGAGGGATCGGCGCGATAGAAGCGGTCGAAAAGTCGTGGCAAGACTTCTGGAGGGAGCTTATCGCCAGGATTCTCGACCGTGACGGTGGTGGCGGATACGCCTTGGACCAGTCTCACCGTGACCGATGCGCCCCGTGGCGTATAGCGAATCGCGTTCGACAAGAGATTGCTCAGTGCGCGAAGCAACATTTCTCGGTTTGCTCGAATCGGCGCAGCCCATCCGTGAAGTTGCAACAACACTTCTCGATCTTCCGCCCATGCCTCGAAATACTCGAATATCCCTTTGACCAGTTCCGCCAGATCCACATCCGTTAGATGGAGATTCCGCGGATCGTTCTCCGTCTGAGCGAGGAACAGCATATCGCTGATCATTCGACTCATGCGGTTCAACTCTTCCAGGTTTGAGTAAAGGATTTCACGGTACTCCGCGGTGGACCGGCTTTGCCTAAGCGCCACTTCGGTCTGCGTCGTCAAATTGGTCGTCGGGGTCCGCAATTCGTGGGCGATATCGGCGGAGAAATTCGCCAACCGCGCGAAACCGTCTTCAATCCGTCCCAGCACGTCGTTGAACGAGATGACCAGTTCCTCAAGTTCGATCGGGACGTCCTTGGGATTCAGCCTCATGTCCAGCTTTGACGAGCTAATTTTGCGGATCTCCGCGTTCGTCTTTCGTATCGGAAGATGTCCCCATTGCACCGCGAGCCATGCGACCAGTATCGCGATGCACATGACGATGAAAACCGCCCATATCTGCATCCGTTCGAAACTTTTGAGAAAGACAAGATGTATGCCGATGTCTGCCGCAACGGCTACGAGATAGGCTTTATGGTCGGCATTCGCTTCCACACGAACAACGGCTCCGCGGTAGGACTTCCCGCCCTCCTGCCAGATCTTCAGGTTCCGATTGTCTACATGATCGACAGGTTTGCTGATCGCGACCAGCCGTGACAGGTCCGGACCAATGTCTTCCGCATAAACCGTGTTGCCGTTCGCATCTGCCACGTAGTAATAAACTCCGTGATGTCCTCTCACGGCGCGCTGGAGAGCGGTTTTATCGGCGTCAGAATCCACTTCGCGCAACGCCCGGACGACGGAGTTGAATACGACGTTCAACTCGTCTCCGTCCATTTCTGCAAAGTGCTGTTTGAGGGACTGGTCGCTGACCCAATTGAAGGCCAGGAATACGACCGTCATGGCCACCCCGACGAGCGTGGTCACGCGCAATGCCAGCGACGCAGGACGACGGAAAATGGCGAGTCTAGCCGTCATCGTGAACATCCAACATGTAGCCCATTCCCCGCACGGTCTGGATGAGCTTTGGCTCGAAGTTGTCGTCGATCTTTGCGCGTAGCCGGCGAATGGCAACATCGATCACGTTGGTGTCACTGTCGAAATTCATGTCCCAGATTTGAGAAGCGATCAGGGAACGAGGGAGCACCTCGCCCTGACGCCGCGCCAACAGCTCAAGCAACGCAAACTCCTTGTTCGTCAGATTGATCCTGCGTCCTGCTCTCGTTGCACGCCGGCGCGCCAAATCCAGCTCAAGATTTGCTATCTGGATACGATCATGGTGCATGGGTGCAATGCCCCTGCGCAGCAGGGTGCGTACGCGAGCCAGCAGCTCGGAAAATGCGAACGGCTTGACCAGGTAATCGTCTGCGCCGAGTTCCAAGCCCTGGACACGATCGTCCACGTTGCTGCGCGCAGTGAGAAACAACACTGGGACTTGGCTGCCGGAGGCTCTGATCTCCCGAAGGATTTGCCATCCGTCCATTCCAGACAACATGACGTCCAGAATGACGAGGTTGTAGTGCTCGTTCATGGCCATGTGGTGGCCATCGAGCCCGTTGCGGGCAAGGTCAACGGTAAAGCCGGCTTCGGCCAAGCCTTGGCGGACGTAGTCCGCAGTTTTGTTCTCGTCCTCGACGACCAGCAGCTTCATCGCACACTCACACCAGTTTGTCGTGCTCGCGTCTTCGAACTTCGCAAGTCACGTTGGGATTTTTGTCCATTCGCGTGGAAGCTAGCTTAGCGCTCCTGCCGCCAACATGACGAAAGTATTACATCAATGTAATCATCGCGTCACTGGTTCGACAGCGGCCGCTCCCTACGATTGACCGGTGGTGTTAGACCGCGCCTTTCTGCACCCAGCTTCGCGGCGGACCCACAGCTAAGTCAAAGCGATGACTCTAGAGGAGCCGCATGAAATCCCTTTACCCGCCCCCGATGGACTTGTCGCGGCGTCGTTTCGTCCATGGTCTCGCCCTCGGCGGCACGGTCGCCGCGCTCGGTCTGCTGCGCCCGTCAAAAGCCTGGGCGCTGGCCAGCGCGGGTCAGCCCGCCACCCTGAGCGGGACCGACTTTGCGCTGGATATCGCCGAGACGATGGTCAACTACACCGGCCGGCCACGGGTCGCCACCACGGTCAATGGCGGCATTCCGGGGCCGACCCTGCGCTGGAAGGAAGGCACCACCGTCACGCTGCGGGTGACCAACCGGCTGCGGGTACCCACGTCCATTCACTGGCACGGCATCATCCTGCCCTTCCGCGAGGATGGCGTACCGGGCATCAGCTTCCCCGGCATTGCGCCGGGCGAAACCTTCACCTATCGCTTCCCGGTACGCCAGAGCGGCACCTACTGGTACCACTCACATTCGCGATTCCAGGAACAGACCGGCCTGTACGGTTCGCTGGTGATCGACCCGGCCGGACCGGAGCGCAACCCGAGTGACCGCGACTACGTGGTGATGCTCAACGACTGGAGCGACGCCAGCCCCGAGCACATCTTCGCCACGCTGAAGCGCCAGAGCGATTACTACAACTTCGCGCAGCCCACCGCACCCGAGTTCTTCCGCGACGTACGCGATCGGGGGCTTCGTCAGGCGCTGGCCGAGCGCAAGATGTGGAATCAGATGCGCATGAATCCGACGGATCTCAGCGACGTCTCGGGTTACACCTATACCTACCTGATGAACGGCACCGCCCCGGCGGGCAACTGGACCGGCCTGTTCAAGCCCGGTGAAAAGGTCCGGCTGCGCTTCATTAACGGCTCGGCGATGACGATTTTCGACGTGCGAATTCCCGGCCTGAAGATGACGGTGATTTCCGCCGATGGCCAGGACGTGGCGCCGGTGCCAGTCGACGAGTTCCGCATTTCAGTGGCGGAGACCTACGACGTGCTCGTCGAGCCGCAGGAAGACCGGGCGTTCACGATCTTCGCCCAGTCGATCGACCGCACAGGCTACGCGCGCGGCACGTTGGCGCCGAGAATCGGCATGGAAGCGACCGTGCCGGCAATGGATCCGCGCATGCCCGTGAGCATGGTGGACATGATGGGCGCGATGGCGCAGGGCAGCGCCGGACACGGCGATATGCAAGGGATGTCGGGCATGACCGGGATGCAGGACATGACCGGGATGCAGGACATGCCCGGCATGGACATGAGCGGCATGGCAGCGGCGGCCGCACCGGTGGTGCGCCATGCCCGCACCGAATACCACAATCCCGGCGTCGACATGCACGTCGACATGCCGCGTACCAACCTCGACGATCCGGGCACGGGCTTGCGCGACAACGGCCGCCGCGTGCTCACCTACGCCGACCTGCACACCCTGGGCGGCTCCATCGACAAACGGGAACCCAGCCGCGAGATCGAGTTGCACCTCACCGGCAACATGGAGCGCTACATGTGGTCGTTCGATGGCGTGAAGTTCTCCGACGCCACGCCAGTGCACTTCCGCAGCGGCGAGCGACTGCGCGTGGTGCTGGTCAACGACACCATGATGAACCACCCGATCCACCTGCACGGCATGTGGAGCGAGCTGGAAAGCCCGGACGGTAAATTCCAGGTGCGCAAGCACACCATCAACGTGCAACCCGCGCAGCGCATTACCTACGGAGTGAGCGCCGACAACCTCGGTCGCTGGGCCTATCACTGCCACATGCTGTATCACATGGAAGCGGGCATGTTCCGCGAGGTGGTGGTGTCATGAACATGCCTCGTCGCGACGACCTAATTGTTCCGCATCGTTCGGCGTTGCTGGCCGCGCTGTTGCTGGCATTTCCTCTGGCGGTCATGGCGCAGAGCGCACCGCCTGCGAGCGGTACCTCGTCCACGGATATGAGTTCCATGCCCGGCATGGAACACGGCAGCATGTCCGGCATGACGACGCCCGCAGCCCCGAGCAGCACGGCAAAACCGGCGACGAAAACGCCCGTCAAGAAGGCTAAGAAGAAACCAGTTCCCGCTCCGGCGACCTCCGCTCCCAGCCCCATGAACGGCGCGGATGGTATGGACCACAGCGCCATGCCCGGCATGGATCACGACAGCATGCAGGGCATGCAGAAACCCGCCAACCCGGCTGCATCGACGACAACTACCGGCGACATGTCGGGGATGGATCACGGGTCGATGACCGGCATGAGTCCGGAGGCGATGAAAGGAATGGATCACGCTGGCATGGCCGGCATGGATCATGGTGCGATGTCGCAGAAGGACCAGAGCGGCATGGCCGGCATGGGCGCGATGTCGGGAATGACGATGGGCCCCATGCAAGGTGGCAGCCCGCCCCCTGATGCGCGTAGTCCCGACTATTCCGACGGTGTGGGCTACGGCTCCATGCAGGGCATGGACATGGCCGACAACACGCCGCTGGGCATGTTGCTGATCGACCAGTTGGAGGCTTTCCACGGCCGCGACGCGAATGGTCAAGCCTGGGAAGCCGAAGGCTGGTACGGCAACGACACGAACAAGCTGTGGATTCGTACGGAAGGCGAACGCAGCCGCGGAAAGCTGGACGATGGTGCGCTGGAAGCCTTCTGGAATCACAGCATTGCCACCTATTGGGGCACCCAGCTCGGCGCGCGCCAGGATTTCGGCGAGGGTCCGAAGCGGACATGGGCCGCGTTCGGTGTGCAGGGGTTGGCGCCGTACTGGTTCGAGCTGGAGGCCACCGCTTACGTGGGCGCCGGCGGTCGCACCGCCGCGCGCCTGCGTGCCGAATACGAACTGCTGTTCACCCAGCGGCTGATCCTGCAGCCGGAAGCCGAGATCAACCTGTACGGCAAGGACGACCCGCTACGACGCATCGGCAGTGGCGTGTCCGATGTGCAGTTCGGCCTGCGCCTGCGCTACGAGATCCACCGCCAGTTTGCTCCGTACATCGGCGTGAGCTGGGTCCGCCGTGTCGGCACCACGGCCGACTACGCTCGGCAGGATCACGAACCCGTACTCGACCGGCAGATCGTGGCCGGCGTCCGCTTCTGGTTCTGAGGGATTGACCTATGAAAAAGCACAGCGCATACCTCATCACCGTCGCCGTCACCCTGGGGGTCCTGGCCGTCGGTGCCGGCGCCTTCGTCTATTCCGGCCTCTATAACATCGGCGCGGACGACCATCACACCAGGCCGGTGTTCGCCGTGCTGCAAACCCTGCGGAACCGCTCGATCCACCTGCGCTCGAACGATCTGAGCGTACCCAACCTCGAAGACCCGCAACTGATCCTGAAGGGCGCCGGCCAGTACGCGGCGATGTGCACGGGCTGCCATCTTTCGCCCGGTGTGAACGACTCCGAGCTGCGGGTGGGCATGTACCCGCAGCCTCCCAACCTCTCCAAGGTGCACGTCGATCCGAAGGACGCCTTCTGGGTGATCAAGCACGGCATCAAGATGAGCGCGATGCCGGCGTGGGGCAAGGCCGGCCACGACGACCCGACCATCTGGAGCATGGTGGCCTTTCTGGAGAAGCTGCCCGGCATGACGCCGGCCGAATACAAAGCCATCGTGGCCAAGGCGCCGCCGGATGAAGACATGGATATGGACGACGAGGGCGATCATGCCCACAGTCATGGCGGCCACGCCGACGAGGGCGCTCATGCCGCAGCACCAGACATGCAGGGGATGGACATGTCCGGCGACGCTGATCACAACGATAAAGCGGCAGCAGAGGACGGGCACGGTCACACGGCAGCCGCTGCGCCCGCAGCCGAAGCCCCGCTGTCGCTGGACGGTATGAAACCGAAGGCGGTGCCGGAGGCAGAGGCCGTGGCCAAGGCGTTCCACGAAGCCCTGCAGCACGGCGACCGCGCAGGCGTACTTGCGCTGCTAGCAGCCAACGCCACCATCAGTGAGGGCGGCCGTACCCAGACGCGTGACGACTACGCCAATGGCCACCTCGGCGAGGACATCGCATTCCTGAAGAACGCGAAAATCACGCCTGTCTCGCTCGGTTCCATGCCCATGGGCGGTACCGCGATGGTCGGCAGCGAGAGTGACATCCAGACCACGCTCAAGGGCAAGCCGACCACGTTGCGCAGCCGCGAAGTGCTCAGCCTCCAGAAGGACGGCAAGAACTGGAAGATCGTTTCGATCCAGTGGCAATCCACACCGGTGTCGGGAGAATGATCATGAAGCAATGGCTTTCCCGCGCATTCTCGCGCTCCGGCAAGGTTGGTCGACCTTGATGTATCGCGGTGCTAGCCCCGATGGGAACGGGTGCTGCCGGCGCGCAGAATCTAGGATGCCGACATGCTGATCCAACCGATTGATGTTTTCGTCTATGCGTGGCTCGCAATCGCGGTGCTTTCCGCTGCATACGTCGCATGGGATCAGTTCCGCGGTAATCCCGAACCCACCGTGATGAAGTGGGGCTTCGTGTTGGTGACGCTGTACATGGGGCCGATCGGCTTGCTGCTCTACGTGATGGCGGACAAGGAGCCGACGCCGGGCACGCACGAAGCGTTCGTGCGGCCACTGTGGAAGCAGGGTGTGGGCTCGGCCGTGCACTGTGTCGCCGGCGACGCCACCGGCATCATCTTGGCGGCCGTTGTGGTGTCGCTGATCGGCTTGCCGATGTGGGTCGATCTCATTATCGAATACGCGGCCGGCTTCCTGTTCGGCTTGCTGATTTTCCAGTCGCTGTTCATGCGAAAGATGATGGGCGGTTCGTACGTGGAGAACGTGCGAAAGTCCTTCATGCCTGAGTTCATTTCGATGAACGCGATGATGGCCGGTATGGCACCGGTCATGGTGGTTCTCATGATGGGACGCGATATGCGGGCGATGTGGCCGGGCGAACCGCTGTTCTGGTTCGTGATGTCGCTCGGCGTCACGGCCGGTTACGGGTTGTGCTATCCGGTCAACGTGTGGCTGGTGGCGCGCGGCATGAAGCATGGGCTGATGACGGTACGCCCTCCTGCCAGTGCACGACACGATGAGCCATCTCAGATGTCGCAAGGCGCGTCACACGATCATGGGGCGATGGCCTCGATGGACGCCGGCCACAGGATGATGTCAGCGACCACGGGAAAGGATGACGACAAGCGCGGGGCTCCTTCGGACCACAGCATGCACGGCGGAGATAAGAAGCCGACACGCGCACAGCTGGTGGCGGTCGCTGCCTTCACCGGGCTGATGCTGATCGCGGGCACGACGTTACCCTCAGCCTTCTTCAACATGCGGCTTTCCGCTCACGAAGTCGGCAAGCTGATCATGCCGCCGGGCATGATCACCACGCAGGAGACGCCGGCCGCGACCATGCGCGACATGGCAGCCATCGACCCGCGCGATAGCGTGTACACCGCCGCAGTGGATGCGCAGGGCGATCGCCCGCTGCAACCACGGATCGTTGACGGGGTAAAGGTGTTTCACCTCGATCTCGAAGTGATCCAGTGGAGCATCCTCGCCGATCGACCGGTAAACGCCTACGCGGTCAATCGCCAGGTGCCCGGTCCGCGCATCGAACTTGAACAAGGCGATCACGTTCGTTTCGTAGTCACCAACCACTTGCCCGAATCGACCACGCTGCATTGGCATGGACTGATTGTGCCCAACACGATGGACGGTCCGGCCGTGGTCACGCAGAAGCCGATCGCGCCCGGCGCCACCTTCACGTACGACTATGTGGTCGCGCAGGTGGGCACCTACTTTTATCACTCGCACGATCACCCGGATCGCCAGCAGAGCCTCGGCCTATATGGTGCACTGATCGTGCACCCCACCCATAACCCGGACAACCTCAAGCGTCTCGCCGCATTGAATCTGCCATCCGAAGAGGCAACGGCTGCGGCTGATCCAGCGAAAGAAGTGAAAGCCGATCACGAGTACACCCTCTTGCTGCAGGAATGGCTCGTGCGTGACGGCATCACTTATCCGGCAATGAACATGGAAGGTGGTCTGCCCAACTATTTCACGATCAACGGCAAGGCTTATCCGTCCACCGACACGGTAAAGATGCGCCTCGGCGAAACGATCAAGATACGTTTCGTCGGTAGCAACACCAATTTCGTGCACCCGATGCATATTCATGGTGGCCCGTTCACCGTGGTCGCCCGCGATGGGGTGGATCTGCCGCCGGATGCCCAGTTCCAGGCCGACACCGTGAATGTCGGCCCCGGCCAGCGGTACGACGTCATCTGGACCGCGCGCAAGCCAGGTCGCTGGCTGGTGCACTGCCATATCCCGCATCACACGACCAACAACAACCAAGAACAGCAAGGCGGAGGCGGATTGATGATGGTGCTCGACGTGCTTGACGCCAACGGCCGCTCGCTGCCGCTGCCTGCACTGTAGGATCACGAAGATGGGTACGCCCGAACGCTACGATGTAGTGTTGCTCGGCTGCGATGGCCCGATACTGGTCTTTGCGAGCCATGGGCCGCGAGGACGAGCGCACGCCGCACATCGGTTGCGCCGCGCTGTCCGTTTGACTTGGATCAATGACGCACCCGACGGGAATGCACTATCGTGACTCGGGCATGAAACGCGCATTCCGCCCTCGTACTCGTCGCCGCCTGTCGTGGCTGGTGGCCTTGCTGTTGTTATGGCAGCAAGTAGCGATGGCAGCCTACGCGTGTGGGGCCGTGCCGGCAGCGGTTGGCGCGGCCGCGGCGGCGGCGCACACGTCTGCAATGGCGAGGATGGGCGACGGCTGCGAGGGTATGGCAGCGCCGGCGGCCGATCCGCTCTGTCGCCCACACTGCCAGCCCGACCATGCCACGCAGGCGGACATGCGCACCGCCTCGGTACCGTTCAGCACGCTGGCCATGTTGCCACCGGAAGTGCTGTCCATAGCCATCGTGGCGTTGCCGTCGGAGCGAAGCCTGATTCGACGCAACCGCTTCTGCGCGCCGCCACTCGTACCCCCCCGATTGTTGTTCTGCTCACTCCTCATTTGATCTGACGCGTCGCGGCATCCACCGACGGGCGCCATGCCGCACGGCACGGCGCGAATTGCAGATCAACGGAGTGTTCACCCATGTTGTCCATTCATTTCGTCCGTCACCCGAGGGTGACGGCCTTGGCTTTGTTCGTGTGGGGAGCGGCAGCTGCGATCGCGCAGGCCGCCGAACCACCGCTGACGCTGGAGGCGGCAGTGCGGCAGGGCTTGGCGCGGGCGCCGCAAATAGAGGCGCGCGCCAGCGACACCGCGGCTGCGCACGAGGAAGCCGTGCGGGCTGGCCGGTTGCCGGATCCCACCCTGAAGTTCGGGCTTTCCAACTTTCCCGTCACCGAACCGGGCGCATTCAGCTTGCGATCGGACGGAATGACCATGCGCACCATCGGCGTGACGCAGGCGATCCCATCGCGTGCAGCGCGCACGGCCGAGCGGTCGCTGGCCACCGCGCAGGTAGACGCGGCGGAGGCCGAGCGCGTGGCCGTCGAGCAAAACGTGCGCGAACGCATCGCCGATACGTGGATCGACGTGTGGGCGATCGAGCAGCGACGTGGACTGCTGCTCGACCTGCACGACGAGGCGGCGCTGGCTGTACGGATCACACAAGCGCGCCTGCGCGGCGGCGAAGGCAGCGCCGTCGATGCGCTGGCGGCGCAAGCCGAACTCGCTGCGCTGGACAATCGACTGGAAGCGACCGACGCCGATCTGGCGGCTGCGCAAGCCGGCCTGCAACGATGGCTGGGGGTGCCGCCCGGCGTGCTTGCCGCGACGCAGGACTTCAGCCGGCTGCCGGTCACCGCCGATCGCCTGGTGTCCAGCGTCGATCAACAGGCGCCGCTTCAAGCGTGGGCCGCGCGTGAGCAACTCGCGCAGGCGGCGCTTGACCAGGCTCGCGCAGCGAAACACCCAGACTGGAGCGTGAGTGCCAGCTACGGCAAGCGCGCCCCTGGCATGTCGGACATGGTGATGCTGGAGGTAGGCGTCAGCCTGCCGCTGTTCACGCACGACCGGCAAGACCGCGGCATCAGCGCCCGCCAGGCGCAACGCGACGCCGTGCAAGCCGATCACGAAGACGCGCGCCGCGCCCAGCGCGAAGCGGTGACGCGGGCGATTGCCAGCTGGCAAGGCTGGGATGGGCAGATCGAGCGCTACCAGCAAACCCTGCTGCCGCTCGCGCGCGACCGCGCGCGAACCGCGCTGGCCGGCTACCGCGCCGGAAGTTCGCTGCAACCGTGGCTGGATGCACGCCGCGCCGAGATCGAGCTGCGCCTGAACTACGCTGACGCGCTGGCATCACGCGCACGGTTGTGGGCCTCGCTTGCCTACCTGTTTCCTGCGGAGGTGACGCCATGAAGCGTCCGTTGATCATCTTTGCCGCCGTCATCGCGGCCGCCGTATTGCTCGTGCTCGGCTATTTCGGTGGCCGTCGTCAGGCCACCACCGCGCCCATGACGGCCCATCCGTCGGCGCCTGTGTCGGCGGCTGCCCGCAAGGTGCTGTACTGGTACGACCCGATGGTGCCGGAACAACATTTCGACAAGCCGGGCCTGTCGCCGATGGGCATGGAAATGGTGCCGAAGTATGCCGATGCCGCGACGGACCCGAGCGTGGTGCGCATCGATCCCGCCGTCGTGCAGAATCTGGGCGTGCGCATCGCGCCGGTCGAACGCCGGGTGCTGTCCGCAGTGGTGAAAGTCCCCGGCACCGTAGCGTGGAACTCCCGCGAGACGGTCACGGTCAGCGCCCGCGTCGATGCGGTGGTCAGCAAACTGCGGGTACGTGCGCCGTACACGCAAGTGTCGGAGGGCGAATCACTGGCTGAGCTGCTGGCGCCCCAATGGAGCAGCGCGCTGGCCGAGTACGACGCGCTGCAGGGCGCACAGTCAGCCGATGCGCAATCTCTGCGCGCCGCCGCGCGCGAGCGGCTACAGGTGCTGGGCCTGGATTCCGCGGACATCCGCGCAGCACGCGGCGGTGCGGGAGCGGCGATCACGCTGCATGCGCCTCGGAGGGGCGTTGTCACCACGCTGGATGTGCGCGAGGGACAGCGGGTGAGCGCCGGGCAAACGCTGATGACGTTGAGCGACTTGGCTACGGTCTGGGTCGAAGCGGCGCTGCCACAGGCGGTCGCAGGCGCCGTGCGCGGCGGTACATCCGTCACCGTCACGGCCGACGCACTGCCCGGTCAGGAGTTTCACGGCCGCGTTGAGGCGCTTTTGCCGGATGTCGATAACGTCACGCGGACTCAGCGAGCGCGCATCGTACTCGCAAACCCGGATGGCCGGCTGAGTCCGGGCATGTTCGTTGTCGTGCAACTGCGTCCGGCCGATGGCGAGGCGCTGCCAGTGGTGCCCGACGACGCACTGATCGCAACCGGCCAGCAGACGCGGGTGATCGTGGTGGAAGCAGACGGCCATTTCCGCCCGCTCGCCGTGCGCACGGGTCGATCGGCTGATGGCTTCACGGAGATTTTGACCGGCCTCCACGGTGGCGAGAAGGTCGTCGTGTCGGGCCAGTTCCTGATCGATTCGGAGGCCAGTCTGTCCGGCGCGCTGGAACGCTTGGGTGACGAACGAGGATCGCCGGTACCGGCCTCAAGCGACGTGGATCACGCCACGTCCCGTCCCGCGCATCCGGGAGATCACCCATGATCGCCGCCATCATCCGCGCGGCGATCGCGAACCGCGTTTTCGTACTGCTGGCCGCGCTGGCGCTCGCCGCGGTCGGCGTGTTCTCGGTCGTGCGCACGCCGCTGGACGCTTTGCCGGACTTATCCGATACCCAAGTAATCATCCGCACCAGTTGGGCCGGGCAATCGCCGCAGGTGGTGGAGGATCAGGTCACCTATCCGCTGGCCACCACGATGCTGTCGGTGCCTGGCGCCCGCACAGTGCGTGCGTACTCGTTCTTCGGCGATTCTTACGTCTATGTGCTGTTCGACAACAGCACGGATTTGTACTGGGCCCGCTCGCGCGTGCTGGAGTACCTGAGCCAGGTGCGCGACCGCCTGCCGGCCGGGGTCAACCCGTCGCTGGGGCCCGATGCCACCGGTTTGGGTTGGATTTACGAATACGCCCTGGTCGATCGTACCGGCCAGCACGATCTCGGCGAGTTGCGTGCGCTGCAGGACTGGTTCCTACGCTACCAACTGAAGACCGTTCCGGACGTGGCCGAGGTGGCCAGCCTGGGCGGCATGGAGCGCGCCTGGCAGATCGTGCCGGATCCGCAGGCGCTGGCCGCACGCGGCATCACGATTGCACAACTGGTGGATGCGGTGCGCGCGGCCAATGGTGCCAGCGGCGGCTCGGTGGTCGAGCAAGGCGAGGCGGAGCTGATGGTGCGCAGTGAAGGCTACCTGCGCAGCCGCACGGACTTCGAGAATGTACCCGTCACCACCGGTGCAAACGGCGTACCGGTGCTGTTGCGCGAGGTCGCCACGGTACAGCGTGGGCCGAGCTTCCGGCGCGGCGTCGCCGAACTGGACGGCCAGGGTGAAGTGGCCGGCGGCATCGTCGTGCTGCGCTCGGGCAAGAACGCGAAGGCCGCGATCGAGGCGGTCAAGGCGAGATTCACCGAACTTAAGCGCAGCCTGCCGGCCGGCGTCGAGATCGTGCCGACTTACGACCGCTCACAGTTGATCGACGCAGCGGTGGAGAACCTTTGGGACAAGCTGCTGGAAGAGTTCCTGGTGGTCGCGTTGGTCTGCCTGCTGTTCCTCGGCCACCTGCGCTCGGCGCTGGTGGCGGTGGTCAGCCTGCCGCTGGGCGTGCTCGCCGCCTTCATCGCGCTGCACCTGCAGGGCGTGACCGCGAACCTGATGTCGCTCGGCGGCATCGCCATCGCGATCGGTGCGATGGTCGACGCCGCAGTGGTGATGATCGAGAACGCGCACAAACATCTGGAGCACTGGCGCGACGCGCACGGCGGCGACGAACCGCGGGGCCAGGTGCGCTGGTCGCTGCTCGCCGAGGCTGCGGCAGAAGTGGGTCCTGCGCTGTTCGTCAGCCTGCTGATCATCGCACTGTCCTTCATCCCGGTGTTTGCGCTGACCGGGCAGGAGGGCAAGTTGTTCAAGCCGTTGGCGTTCACCAAGACCTACGCGATGGCGGCAGCGGCCGGGCTGGCGGTGACACTGGTGCCGGTGCTGATGGGCTACCTGATCCGCGGGCGCATCCGGCCCGAGCACGCCAACCCGCTCAACCGCGGCCTGATCGCTTTGTACCGGCCGATCCTGGAAGCGGTGCTGCGTTATCCGAAGACGACTCTTACGCTGGCCGGACTGTTGCTGCTTACCGCACTGCTGCCTATTAGCCGGCTCGGCAGCGAGTTCATGCCTGCGATGGACGAGGGCACGTTGCTGTACATGCCTACCGCGCTGCCGGGCCTGTCCTCGGGCAAGGCCGCGCAACTGTTGCAGCTCACCGATCGCATGATCAAGACCGTGCCTGAGGTCGAGCATGTGTTCGGCAAGGCCGGCCGTGCCGACACGGCCACCGATCCAGCACCGATAGAGATGTTCGAAACCACGATCACGTTCAAGCCGAAAGCGCAGTGGCGTCCCGGCATGACGATGGACAAGCTCAAGATGGAGCTGAATCAAGCGGTGCACGTGCCGGGTCTGACCAACCTGTTCGTGCCGCCGTTGCGCAACCGAATTGACATGCTGGCCACCGGAATCAAGAGCCCGATCGGGATCAAGGTGCTAGGCAGCGACGTGGCTAGCCTGCAAGCGGTGGCCGACCGGATCGAGGCGGTCGCGCGTAACGTACCCGGTGTGGGCTCGGCGATTGCCGAACGCGCCGCCAGCGGACGCTACATCGACGTGCGAGTCCGCCGCGCCGAAGCGGCTCGCTACGGACTGAGCCAGCAGCAGGTGCAGCAGCTGGTGGCGACGGTGGTTGGCGGCGACCCGATCGACCAGGTGGTCGCGGGGCGCGAGCGCTATCCGATCGTACTGCGCTATCCACGCGCGGCGCGCGACTCGCTGGCCGCGCTGGCGCAGTTGCCGATCGTCGCAGCAAACGGCGCGCAGCTGACGCTGGGCCAAGTAGCCGATATTGAGGTCGTCGGCGGGCCGCCGATGCTGAAGAGCGAGAACGGTCAACTGGCAACCTATGTCTACGTCGATACCGCCGGCCGAGACCTCGGTGCGGTGGTGGCCGATCTACAGCGGACCGTGGCCCGCGAGGTGCGCCTGCCGCCAGGCGTCACGCTGTCGTGGTCGGGTCAGTTTGAGTATCTGGCGCAGGCAATGCAGCGACTGACCTTGGTGGTGCCGGTCGTATTGTTGATCGTGTTGGTATTGATCTACGTCGTGTTTCGTCGAGCCAGCGAGGCAATGCTGATCATGGCCAGCGTGCCACTGGCGCTGGTGGGCGGACTGTGGCTGATCTGGCTGCTCGGCCATGCGGTGTCGGTGGCGACGATGATCGGCTTCATCGCGCTGGCCGGGGTCGCCGCCGAATTCGGCGTCGTGATGATGCTGTACCTGCGCCACGCGTGGGATCGCCGGATGGCCACCGATCCGCACGCGGGCTTGGCCGAACTGGACGAGGCGATCCGCGAAGGTGCGGTGCAGCGGGTCCGGCCGAAGGCCATGACCGTCGCCGTCATCCTGGCCGGTCTGCTGCCAATCCTGCTCGGCCACGGGGCCGGTTCGGAAGTGATGCAGCGCATCGCTGCGCCGATGGTCGGCGGCATGCTTACCGCGCCCCTGCTGTCCATGCTCGTGCTGCCCGCAGCGTTCCAGCTTCTGATGCGGCACCGGCTGCACAGGGCCAAGCAGTCGAGCCCGAAGCCCAGTGCCTATCGGGAGCAGTCCTGACGCGATCGCGCCCGTAAAGCCCTGACGTTCGGCGGCGTGACTACGCCTACGTATCAGGATCGCCGGCCGGCGCGCCCAATTGAATGACATAACGATTACAGAAAGGTAACGGGGAGGTCATTCGCCCGACAGCAGCCGCTACCTACAGTTTCCCGATGACGAATTTCATTGGGACCGGCATTTCTGGCATTCGGCTGCCGCCTCTATCTGCCGGCCATCGCTTGGCCGGCGGCTGGGCGTAGGCATTGGTCCATCCAAAAGGTTGGGAGCATCCCTATGAACCACCCTGGCAAGCCATCGAAACACGCTCATTCGCAAGAGGGTGTGCCCCTGAGTGCTGCAGCCCTCGGGACACCTGGGAGCCACAGCCCTGATGGCGGCGTGCCCGTACAAGGCGATGGCCTGCCTCAATCCGATTCCGCATTGCCGACTGATACGACGCGGCGTGACCCGGTTTGTGGCATGACGGTTACTGCACAGTCGGCGCACCGATCCATTCATCGCGGACACACGCACCTCTTTTGCAGCGCGGGCTGCAAGCGCAAGTTCGACGCCGATCCAGCACGGTACGTCAGCGACATTTCTAGCACCGCCGGAAACGACACCCTCACTCACAGCTGCCATCAATCCAGTCCAACCGCTCAACAGCCATCGGTCGTGGCACCTGGGACGGTCTATACCTGCCCGATGCATCCCGAGATCCGCCAGGATCATCCGGGCACCTGCCCCAAATGCGGCATGACCCTAGAGCCGCTACTGCCCGAACTCGACGACGATAACCCGGAGCTACGCGACTTTTCACGGCGCTTTTGGTGGACGCTGCCCCTGACGCTGGTGGTCCTGGCCTTGGCAATGCTGGGCGAGCGCCTGCATCTCATGGACATGACGGTGCAGAGCTGGGTCGAGCTGGTGCTGTCGTTGCCGATCGTTCTGTGGGCCGGATGGCCATTCTTCGCGCGCGGGTGGCTGTCCGTAATCAATCGCAGTCCGAACATGTGGACACTCATCGGCCTCGGCACGGGCGCGGCTTTCATCTACAGCGTGGTCGCAACGGTCGCGCCGGAGGTGTTTCCGAAGTCCTTCATGTCCATGGGTCGCGTGGGCGTTTATTTCGAGGCCGCAGCCGTCATCATTTCGCTCACCCTGCTGGGCCAAGTGTTGGAACTCAAAGCCCGCTCGCAGACCTCCGCCGCAATCAAGTCCTTGCTTGGGCTCGCCCCGAAGACTGCGCGCCGCATCCGCGCTGACGGTGGCGAGGAGGACATACCGCTTAGCCATGTCCACGTCGGCGACCTGCTGCGCATTCGGCCAGGTGAGAAAGTCCCCGTCGATGGAGTGGTCTTCGAGGGCACCAGCTCGGTGGACGAATCCATGCTGACGGGCGAGCCGCTGCCAGTCAGCAAGCGCGAAGGAGACAAGGTCATCGGGGCGACGCTCAACACCCATGGTTCGCTTGTCATGCGGTCGGAGCGGATCGGATCGGAAACCGTGTTGTCGCAGATCGTCCAGATGGTTGCGCAGGCCCAGCGCTCCAAGGCGCCGATGCAGCGCATGGCGGACATCGTTGCCGGATACTTCGTGGCGACTGTCGTTGCTATTGCCATCACAACTTTCTTCGTCTGGGGATTTTTCGGGCCACAACCCTCTTGGGTTTACGGACTGATCAATGCCGTAGCTGTGTTGATCATTGCCTGCCCCTGCGCGCTAGGACTCGCGACACCCATGTCGATCATGGTCGCAACCGGCCGTGCCGCAACACAGGGTGTTCTTTTCCGCGACGCGGCGGCTATTGAGAATCTTCGCAAGGTTGACACGCTGGTTATCGACAAAACCGGCACGTTGACCGAAGGGCGGCCCGTCTTTAACTGCGTGATACCGGCCGCCGGCTTCGCAGCCGAGGAGGTGCTGCGCCTTGCTGCCAGCCTCGATCAAGGCAGTGAGCATCCGCTGGCTGAAGCCATCGTGCAGGCCGCACGTGCCCAAGGCTTGACTCTCGTCAAGCCTCAGACCTTCGAGTCGGGTTCCGGCCTGGGCGTGCGTGGCAACGTGGAACACCAGCAACTGGCGCTAGGCAATACGGTGTTGATGGAGCAAGTGGGCGTGTCGGTCGCACCGCTTGTTCCGCAGGCCGAGACGCTTCGCACCGAGGGCGCCAGTGTCATGTACTTGGCCGTAGACGGCCAGCTCGCCGGCCTGCTTTCGGTGTCCGATCCGGTCAAGGCCAGCACGCCCGAAGCTCTTGCTGCGCTAAAGGCAGCGGGCCTGCGCGTCATCATGGCGACTGGCGATGGCAAGACCACCGCCAAGGCGGTAGGTGCGCGGCTCGACATCGACGACGTGCATGGCGAGGTCAAGCCGGCAGACAAACTCTTGCTGATCGAACGCCTTCAGAAAGAAGGTCGCATCGTCGCCATGGCCGGCGACGGCATCAATGATGCGCCGGCTCTCGCCAAGGCGGACGTCGGTATCGCGATGGGCACTGGGACCGACGTGGCGATGAACAGCGCGCAAGTGACGCTCGTCAAGGGCGATCTGCGCGGGATCGTCGTTGCGCGTGCGCTCTCCGTGAGCACGGTACGCAACATGAAGCAAAACCTCGTGTTCGCGTTCTTCTACAACGCGCTGGGCATCCCTATCGCTGCCGGTGTTTTGTATCCGGTCACGGGCTGGTTGTTGTCGCCTTTGATCGCCGCATTGGCGATGAGCCTGAGTTCGGCTTCGGTCGTCGGCAACGCGCTTCGGCTGCGGCGCGACAGGCCGTGAAAAATCATCCCTTCGCCTAAACAGAGGAGTTCCGCATTGAAGTCGCACATCGCAAATCGAAGCTAAATCGCCGTCAGGTTTTGTATTGGCCCACCACACTCACTCAGCAGTTCAAGTCACGCAAAGGAGCCACCATGTCCATGCCACGTTTCATATCCAAAGTCGCCGTATTCCTCAGTGCAGCACTGCTCGCCACGGCAGCATTTGCCCATCCCAAGCTGCTTTCCTCGACGCCAGCGGACAAGTCCGAAGTTGCCGCGCCGTCGAACATTGAGCTGAAGTTCTCCGAAACTCTCGTTACGAAGCTCTCTGCCGCGAGTCTCGTCATGACAAGCATGCCTGGCATGGCCGATCACGGACCCATGAAGGTCAGTGTGAACGTGTCGGGCGCCAGCGATGGAAAGACCATGGTCATCACGCCGGCGCAACCGTTGCAGCCAGGTGCCTATCGCGTGGAGTGGCGCGCCGTCTCGTCGGACACTCATACGATCACCGGCAACTTCACTTTCCAGGTGAAATGAACCGGTGGTCGATGACTGGCTGAATATCGCATTGCGCTTCGCGCTCTATGCGAACATGGCGACGCCGTTCGGCGTCGCCGCGTTCGGCGTCTACGCCTTGCACGGAAGCGAGCGATCTTCACCGATCGCGCGCCGCTTTCGAGCCGTGATCGGGTGCGCGGCCGCCATCAGCATCGTGTTGTCGCTATTGAGCATGGCCGTTCTGGCCAAGACCATGTCTGGCGCGCAGAGCTATGGTGAATTGTCGAGCGACATCTTCAGCATGATGCTGACGGGTACCCACATGGGTGTCGCTTGGATAGTGCGCATATTTGCCTTGGCGGCTTGCGTCGTGCTTGCTACGACGAAGCGGAACATGACTTCCCGCTTCGTCGGACTAACCACTGCAAGCGGTATAGCTCTCGCCACGCTCGCGTGGTCGGGACACGGGGCGATGGACGACGGTGTGCGCGGCTACATGCATCTCACAGCGGACATCGCTCATTTATGGGCGGCCGGTACTTGGTCCGGGGCGTTGCTCGCTTTCTTGATGCTTTCTGCTATCAAGCCGGACGACACTCGCAGTTCGATCGAAATCCTGAGCAGAACGTCGAACGGATTTGCTCGAATCGGAACTGTGATCGTCGCAACGCTGACGCTTAGCGGTGCCGTCAACTACGTGCTGATCGCGGGTCCTTCGCTTTCCCCCATCGTCACGACGTTCTACGGCCGATTGCTGTTGGGGAAACTCGCGTTGTTAGCGGGAATGCTCGTGCTGGCAGCCGCAAACCGTTATCGGCTGAGTCCGCGCCTGGAAGCGGCATTGGCGACTGGTGGGGAGCACGCCGAGGCTGTCGAGATCTTACGCCGCAGCCTGTTCGCCGAGATCGCCTTGGCGGTGGTGGTCCTGGCGTGCGTCGCGTGGCTCGGGATTCTGGACCCTGCCGCGCCATGAGGTTTTCAACACCTTCATTGCGGAGGCTAAGAGCACGTCAGCAACTGTAGTCGGTTGAAACGTAGCTGGGTAGAAAAGCCCATAGGAGATAAGCTAGTGGAGCTTCGTCATCTGCGTTGTTTCCTGGCAGTAGCAGAGGAGCTTCACTTCGCGCGCGCGGCGGAGCGGCTGCATATCGAGCAATCGCCTTTATCGCGTGCCATAAAGGAGCTGGAAGAGGACTTGGGCACCCAGCTTTTCGCGCGCACTACCCGCAGCACTCGCCTGACTCGCGCAGGCAAACTATTTCTGGAGCACGTCCCGCGTGTCTTCACTGCCTTGGAGCAGGCGCGCGACAGTGTGAAGGCTGCCGTCAACGGCTTTCACAGCCAGTTGCGGGTCGCGTTGTCGGACGGCATCCCGCCGTCGCGCTTTTCGACCTTCTTGGCGTTGTGCCGCCAAGAGGAACCCGAAATCGAGATACGTCTGTCCGAGGTTCCGCTGGCGCAGCAACTCAAAGGTCTTCACGACGACCTGTACGACGTAGGGTTTGCTCGGTCGGACGAGGTCTCCGATGGCTTCATTGCTGAAGCCATTTGGAACGACCCGTTGATGGTGGCCGTGCCAGCGCGGCATCCACTGCTGACATTCAAACGCATTCCACTCGATGAGGTGCTGCGCTATCCCCTGGTGCTTGGCGACCCTCATGCTTGCGAAGGCTATGCGAAGCAGATCGAGCGCGTGCTGCGACGGGTCGATCAAGAGCCGTTGATCGCCGAACGAGTGGCATCCATCGATCTCATGATGGCCCTCGTGGCGGCGGGCTACGCGTTGGGCCTGGCCGGCGGTTCGCAGATCTCAGCCAGCCGCGAACCGGGCGTCGTGGCACGCCCGCTGGCTGGGCGAACGACTATGCTCACCACCTATCTACTTCGTCCGGACAGTGAGCCTTCGGAGACGTTGGCGCGCTTTATCGAGAGAGCCAGAACCATCGGGCCGCCCGTCGTACTGCCGCGCCCCGATGCACTAGAGGAGACCGATCCATGAAGATTCTTGTGCCACTCGCAGTTGCTGCGACATTGGTCGCCTGTGGAAAAACAGAGCAGACCGGAACGGCGCCTACGTCCTCGTCAACCGAAACGGTGGAATCTCTCGCTGCCAACCCCGAGCGGTTGAAGGCGCTGCGCGAGCAGTGCAAAACTGACCGTGCCAAGCTGGGCGACGAACTGTGCAACCGCGTAGCCCAGGCGACGAATCGGCGCTTCTTCGGCGACGGCAAGACCCCCTATAACCCGCCCAAGGAAGCGCCGAAGTTCTGATTGTTGCCGATTCGCACGAAACTTCCATTTCCTAACTCCATACGCCGCAATGCGCCCTCGCTTGCGGCGTTTCTCGTTGGTCCGCCCCTGCGCGAAATCTTGCTTTTTCCTCGATATTTCTTCCGATAACGGTCTTTGACCGGCCCTCGACCTGACTCCGATCCTCGCGTGTGCGGCACGCCCTTGTGCCGCGTGTTGCACAGGAGAAATCGGAGGCCGAGATGCAAGGTCAAGGCGTGCTGTTCGGACAGATTGCCGTGGTATTCGGCATCGTGTTTGCCGGCGTGTGGGCCGCCACACAATGGACAGCAGCCGCCCTTGGCTACCAAGTACGCCTTGGCTCGCCCTGGTTCGACTTCCTTCACACGCCGGTGTACCACCCTTGGCGGCTGTTCGAGTGGTGGTTCCTCTACGACGGCTATGCCCCGCGCATCTTCGACAAGGGCGGCGCCATTGCGGGCGGCAGTGGCCTGGTCGCGGTGCTGGTCGCCATCGCCATGTCGGTATGGCGCTCGCGGCAGTCGAAGCTGGTCACGACCTACGGCTCGGCACGCTGGGCCGAAGCTGCCGACATTCGCAAGGCCGGTCTCGACAAGCCCGTCGGCGTGTTCCTCGGCCTGCATCGCGGCCAATACCTGCGGCACGAAGGCCCGGAACACGTCCTGACCTTCGCGCCGACGCGCTCCGGCAAAGGCGTCGGCCTGGTGGTGCCCACGCTGTTGAGCTGGCCGGCGTCCGCCGTCATCCACGACATCAAGGGCGAGAACTGGCAGATCACGGCCGGCTGGCGTTCGCGCTTCTCGCACTGCCTGCTGTTCAACCCGACCGATCCGAAGTCGGCCGCGTACAACCCGCTGCTGGAGGTCCGGCGTGGCGCGCATGAAGTGCGCGACGTACAGAACATCGCGGACATCCTGGTCGATCCCGAAGGCGCGCTCGAACGCCGCAATCATTGGGAGAAGACTTCGCACGCGCTGCTGGTCGGCGCCATCTTGCACGTGCTGTATGCGGGCGAAGACAAGACGCTGCGCGGTGTCGCCAATTTCCTCTCCGATCCCGCGTGCCCGTTCGAGCTGACGCTGCACCGGATGATGACGACGCGGCATCTCGGCGACGTGCCGCATCCCGTCGTCGCGTCCGCGGCGCGCGAGGTGTTGAACAAGTCAGACAACGAGCGGTCAGGCGTGCTGTCCACGGCCATGTCGTTCCTCGGCCTGTACCGCGACCCCACGGTGGCCGAAGTCACCTCGCGCTGCGACTGGCGCATCGCCGACCTCATCGCATCCGAACACCCCGTCTCGCTGTACCTGGTCGTGCCGCCTTCGGACATCAGCCGCACGAAGCCGCTGGTGCGCCTGATCCTCAACCAGATCGGCCGACGCCTCACCGAATCGCTCGACGGCAGCGACGGCATCACGCGCCGTCACAAGCTGCTGCTGATGCTCGACGAGTTCCCAGCGCTGGGCCGGCTTGACTTCTTCGAGACGGCGCTGGCGTTCATGGCCGGCTACGGCATCCGCAGCTTCCTCATCGCGCAGTCGCTCAACCAGATCGACAAAGCCTACGGCCAGAACCATTCCATCCTCGACAACTGCCATGTGCGCGTGACGTTCGCCACCAACGACGAACGTACCGCCAAGCGCATCTCCGAAACGCTCGGCACCGCAACCGAACTGCGCGCGCAGCGCAACTACGCCGGCCACCGGCTCGCGCCGTGGCTCGGACACCTGATGGTGTCTCGCCAGGAAACGGCACGCCCCCTCTTGACGCCCGGTGAAGTGATGCAGCTACCACCGGACGACGCCGTGGTGATGGTTTCCAGCGTCGCGCCGATCAGGGCCAAGAAGCTGCGCTACTACGCCGACGCGAATTTCAGGCGCCGCGTGTTGCGTCCGCCCACGCTCGCTGCCGGGAGCTATGCCGACGCACCGCCCATACGGCCCGACGACTGGAGCGCACTGGCGGTCCCCGCTGTTCCTGCTGCGCCCGCCGCTGCGAGCCTGCTGGACGACGACATCGGCACTTCCGATGACGGCGGCCCGCGCCGGCAGCCGGAGCTGTCCGAAGCCGCCGCCTACAGCCCCGAAGAACAGCCGGCGGACAACGATCTGGCGCTGCTCGATGACGACGATCTTCCGTTGCCGCTTCCCCGCCAACTCGATCCGGCCATGCAGCGCACAGCCCGGCTGGCGTCCCTCGACCAACACGACGGGATCGAGCTATGAGCCAGTACCGACTCAACCTGTTCATTCCGCACGAGCACGCCAAGCGGCTCGATGAGTTGGCCGCGAAGAAGGGCGTGTCCAAGTCCTCCATCGTCGCGGCGGCACTCGCGTCCTGGCTCTCGCCCGACGCGGGCGACCAGCGCGAGGCCGCCATCGCCAAGCGGCTCGACCGGCTGACCCGCCAGTTCGAGAAGCTGGAGCGCGACCAAAACATCGAGATCGAAACGCTGGCGCTGTTCGTCCGCTACTTCCTGACGGTGAGCACGCCGGTTCCCGAAGCCCACCAGGAGGCCGCCCGCGCGCAGGGCAAAGCTCGCTTCCAGCAGTTCGTCGAACAGCTCGGCCGCCACCTGATGCGCGGACGCAGCTTGGTGCGCGACGTGGTGGAGGAACTGAACCCCGACACCGCACGACTGGATGACGCGGCGGCATTGGCCGAAGCGCAGGAGCGTTCCTCATGAGCGCGCAACCGCAGTCCTTCGCCACCACGTCGCTCGACCGGCGCATCCGCATGTTGCGCACGGCGATGGGACCGCTGATCGCCGCCGCGCTCGAAGACCCGGACGTGGTGGAAATCATGCTCAACCCCGACCGCACACTATGGGTGGATCGCCTATCGTCGGGCCGCGCACCGATGGGCGCGGAGCTGTCCGAGGAAGACGGCGAACGCATCATCCGCCTGGTCGCGGCGCACGTCGGCGCAGAAGTGCATCGCGGCCAGCCACTGTTGACGGCCGAGCTGCCGGAAACCGGCGAGCGCTTCGAGGGCATCCTGCCGCCGGCCGCGCCGGGTCCGGCCTTCGCGCTGCGCAAGCGTGCGGTCGGCGTGATTCCGCTGGATCGCTACATCACCGACGGGATGATGACCGTCGAACAGGCCGCGTTCCTGCGCGTCGCTGTACGCGATCGGCAGAACATCCTCATCGCCGGCGGCACCAGTACCGGCAAGACCACGCTCGCCAATGCCTTGCTCGCGGAGATTGCAGCCACCGGCGACCGCGTGCTGGTACTCGAAGACACGGTGGAGCTGCAATGCGCGGCGCGCGACCACGTACCGCTGCGCACGCGCGCCGGCGTCGTGTCGATGACCGAGCTGGTGCGCGCCACGATGCGCCTGCGCCCCGACCGCGTGATCGTCGGCGAAGTGCGCGGCGGCGAGGCGCTGGATCTCATCAAGGTGTGGGGCACCGGCCATCCCGGCGGCATCGCCACGATCCACGCCGGTTCCGCGCTCGGCGCACTGCTGCGCCTGGAGCAACTGATTCTCGAAGTGGCCGTGAACCCGCCGCGTGCGCTCGTCGCCGAGGCCGTCAACGTCGTCATCCACATCGCTGGCCGCGGCCAGCGGCGTCGCATCGAGAGCATCGCCCGCGTCGTCGGCTTCGACCGCGGCGGCTATCGCCTGGCGGATGCGCTGGAGCCGTCGCCTCCCGAACTGCCGCTGTCTTCCTCGTCCCCTAACCACCCTGGAGAACTGTCATGACGCAGACACATGCCCCTGATTTCCGCTTTTCCGTAAATCCGGTTTCCATCCCCACACGCCTGCGCCGCCTGATCGGGCCGGCGCACCACGGCCTGTTGTCGGCAGCCGTCATGCTGATGACGGCCGGCACAGCGCAGGCTGCCGGTTCCTCGATGCCCTGGGAAGGGCCGCTGCAATCCATCCTCGAATCCATCCAAGGGCCGGTCGCGCGCATCGTCGCGGTCATCATCATCATCGCCACCGGCCTCGCACTGGCCTTCGGCGACACGTCGGGCGGCTTCCGCAAGCTCATCCAGATCGTGTTCGGCCTGTCCATCGCGTTCGCGGCGTCGAGCTTCTTCCTGTCGTTCTTCAGCTTCTCCGGCGGCGCCGTCGTATGAGCGCGGCCAGCGACTTGCCGGGCTTCGAGGTGCCGCTGCATCGCTCGTTGACCGAGCCGATCCTGCTGGGCGGCGCGCCGCGCACCGTGGCGATCGCCAACGGCACGCTCGCCGCTGCCGTGGGCTTGGGCCTGCAGCTCTGGATTCCCGGCGTCGTGCTCTGGATCGTCGGCCATTCGCTGGCCGTGTGGGGAGCGCGCGTCGATCCGCAGTTCATGCAGGTGTTCGCCAAACACCTCAAGCACAAGCCGCTGCTGGACGTGTGACGGGAGAACGCGATGCTCAACCTCGCCGAATATCGCCAGCGTCCGGCCCTGCTCGCCGACTGGCTGCCGTGGGCGGGCCTCGTTGCGCCCGGCGTCGTGCTCAACAAGGACGGCAGTTTCCAACGCACGGCCCGATTCCGCGGCCCCGACCTCGATAGCGCAACCCAAGGCGAGCTGATCGCCACCACCGCACGCCTGAACAACGCGCTGCGTAGGCTCGGCGCCGGCTGGGCGCTGTTCGTCGAAGCCGAACGACGGCCGGCGGCGGACTATCCGCACTCGGATTTTCCCGAGCCGCTGTCGTGGCTGGTGGACGAAGAACGCCGTGCGACCTTCGAGGAAGCCGGCAATCACTTCGAGAGCCGCTATCACCTCACGCTGCAATACTTGCCGCCGGAGGAATCTCGCGCCCGCGCGGCCAAGCTGCTGTACGAGAACACGCCGACCGCCGGCGTTGACTGGCGCGAACGCCTGACCGCGTTTATTGCGGAAACCGGACGCATCTTCGATTTGCTCGATGGCGTTATGCCGGAGATCGACTGGCTCGATGACGCCGAAACGCTGACCTACCTGCACGCAACCGTCTCGACACGGCGCTACCGCATCGGCGTACCGGCGGTGCCGTTCCACCTCGATGCGCTGCTGGCCGACATGCCGCTGATCGGCGGCCTTGCGCCGATGTTGGGCGATGCGTACCTGCGAGTCGTGACCGTGCGCGGCTTTCCGACCTCGACCTGGCCGGGGATTCTGGACGACCTCAACCGGCTCGGCTTCGCGTACCGCTGGAGCACGCGCTTCCTCTGCATGGACAAGGCCGAGGCCGAAAAAGAACTCGGCCGGCTGCGGCGCCAGTGGTTCGCCAAGCGCAAGAACGTCCTCGCCTTGCTGCGCGAAACGATCTTCCAGCAGGAAAGCCCGCTGGTCGATACCGACGCGAGCAACAAGGCGGCCGACGCGGACGCCGCGATGCAGGAGCTGGGCAGCGATCAAGTTGCCTTCGGCTTTGTCACCGCCACCGTGACGGTGCTCGATGACGATGCCGACACGGCCGACGAGAAGCTGCGCATGGTGGAGCGCGTCATCCAGGGCCGGGGCTTCGTCACCATTCCCGAGACCCTCAATTCGGTGGAGGCGTGGCTGTCGTCGATCCCTGGCAGCGCCTATGCCAACGTGCGCCAGCCCATCGTTTCGACACTGAACTTGGCACATCTGATGCCGGTGTCGGCAGTGTGGGCCGGGCCGGAGAAGAACGACCACCTCGACGGTCCGCCACTGATCGTCACCCGAACCGAAGGCGCGACGCCGTTCCGGCTCGTGACCCACATCGGCGACGTGGGCCACACGCTGATCGCTGGCCCGACCGGCATGGGTAAGTCCGTCCTGCTCGCCACGCTGGCGATGCAGTTCCGGCGTTATCCCGGCTCGCGCATCTTCGCCTTCGACATGGGTCGCTCGATGCGGGCCACGGCGCTGGGCCTGGGCGGCGAGTATTACGACCTCGGTGCGGATGGCGCGATCGCGTTCCAGCCGCTCGCGCGCATCGACCAGGAGGGCTATCGCACCTGGGCCGCCGAATGGGTCGAAGGCCGCCTGACGCACGAAGGCGTCGCGGTCGGCCCCGACGAGAAGGCGGCCATCTGGTCGGCGCTCGGCAGTCTCGCCGGTGCGCCGCTCGAACAACGCACGCTCACGGGCCTGTCGGTACTGCTGCAATCGAACGCGCTGCGCCAGGCGCTTGCGCCGTATGTGCTCGGTGGCGCGCACGGCAAGCTGCTCGACGCCGACCACGACCGGCTCGGCATGGCCGACGTGCAGTGCTTCGAGATGGAAGAACTGATGCACAGCAAGGCCGCGGTGCTGGCCGTGCTGGGTTATCTGTTCGCGCGCTTCGAGGCGCGTTTCGACGGTGCGCCGACGCTGTTGATCCTCGACGAATCCTGGCTGTTCCTCGATGACCCGGTGTTCGCGGCGCGCATCCGCCAGTGGCTCAAGACGCTGCGCAAGAAGAACGTCAGCGTCATCTTCGCCACGCAGTCGCTCGCCGACATCAAGGATTCGAGCATCGCGCCGGCGATCATCGAGAGTTGCGCCGGCCGCATCTTCCTGCCGAACCCGCAGGCGACCGAGCCGCAGATTCGCGCGATCTACGAAGGCTTCGGCCTCAACAGCCGACAGATCGAGATCGTCGCCACCGCGGAGCCCAAGCGCGACTACTACTACCAATCCCGCGCAGGCAATCGCCTGTTCGACCTCGACCTGGGGCCGGTCGCGCTCGCGTTCGCCGGCGCCTCGACGCCCCAAGACCAGCGCGCCATTGACCGCGTGCTGAACGACGCTGGAGCACCGGGCTTCGCCGGCGCCTGGCTGCGCCACCGCGGCCTCGATTGGGCGGCCGACCTGCTGCCGTCCGCGCCATCCGCCGCGTCCTTCCTTGCTTCACAACCACAGGAGATTTCGCTATGAAGATTCGCCTTCTCGCCCTTGCTGTTGCTGCGTTCATCGGCGTTATGCCCGCTGCGCACGCGCAATGGGTCGTCGTCGATCCGACCAATCTCGTGCAGAACACGCTGACGGCCGTTCGCACGCTGGAGCAGATCAACAACCAAGTCCGGCAACTCCAGAACCAGGCGCAGTCGCTGATCAATCAGGCGCGCAATTTGGAGAGCCTGCCGTTCAACGTGGTCAGCCAGTTGCGCACGAACCTGGCGACCACTCAGCAGCTCATTGCGCAGGCGCAAGGGCTCGCGTTCCAGGTGCAGAACATGGATCAGCAGTTCGCGCGCCTGTACCCCGAGCAGTACGCCGCGACCGTGAGCGGCAATCAGATGTATCAGGACGCGCATCAGCGATGGCAGAACACGCTCGAAGGCTTGCAGACCGCGATGCGGATGCAAGCACAGGTCTCGCAGAACGTGACCGAGGACGAGAGCGTGCTGACCGATCTTGTCGGTCGGAGTCAGTCGGCCACCGGCGCTCTGCAGGCGATGCAAGCAACTAACCAGCTTCTCGCCTTGCAGGCGAAGCAGTCCATCCAGGGTCAGCAGCTCCAACTCACGCAAGGACGCGCCGTGTCGCTGGAACTCGCGCGCCAGGCCGCCGCCGTCGAACGTGGCCGCGAGGTGACGCAACGCTTTCTCGGCACCGGCACGGCGTACACGCCGCAGCCAGTGAACTTCTACGGCAACTGATCGGCACGGCCATGAAACGCGCGTCCGTCCTGTTCGCCTTCGCGTGCCTGCTGGCCGGCTGCGATCGGCCGCTGGCGCTTTCGGTCGATGCACTGGCCGCCGATCCGGTACAGCTGCATGCGCTGCGCACGCAGTGCCGCAGCGGCGAACACGACGGCGCGTTCTGCGCGCGTGTGAACCAAGCGGACCTACGCCGGTTCCTCTCAGGGCAGTCCGGACCCGACGAATACCAAACGCTGGCGGACCTGCCTTCTATCCCGGCCAGCTTCGACGGCCCCGATGTGCCGACGGAGGAACGGCCATGAACGATGTTTCGATCATTGACCACTTCCTCAACGTCTTCTCGACTTACATCGACTCTGGCTTCGGCCTGCTGCGCGGCGAAGTCGCGTTCCTGACTGCGACGCTGGTGGCGATCGACATGACGCTCGCTGGGCTGTATTGGGCGCTCGGCCACGCGACCGGCCAAGGCGAAGACGTGATGGCGAAGCTCATCCGCAAAGTGCTCTATGTCGGCGCCTTCGCCTACATCATCGGCAACTTCAACCTGCTGGCCGGCATCGTGTTCCGCTCGTTCGCGGGCCTCGGACTGACGGCCACCGGCTCGGCCGTGAGTATGGAGACGTTCCTGCAACCGGGACATCTCGCCAAGACCGGCATCGACGCCGGTATGCCGATCCTCGAACAGATCAGCGAGATGGCCGGCTTTCCCGAGGTGTTCATCAACATCACGCCCATCGTCGTGATGTTCCTCGCCTGGCTGACCGTCATCGTCTGCTTCTTCGTGCTGGCGGTGCAACTTTTCATCACGCTGATCGAGTTCAAGCTGACCACGCTCGCCGGCTTCGTGTTGGTGCCGTTCGCACTCTGGAACAAGACCGCGTTCCTCGCCGAAAAGGTACTCGGCAACGTGGTGTCGTCTGGCGTCAAGGTACTGGTGCTGGCCGTCATCGTCGGCATCGGAACGGGATTGTTCGCCGAGTTCCCGGTAACGCCCGACGAGCCTTCCATCGACCATGCGCTGGTCGTGATGCTGGCCTCACTCGCCATGCTCGCGCTCGGCATCTTTGGGCCAGGCATCGCCACCGGACTGATTTCCGGCGGGCCTCAGCTCGGGGCCGGTGCGATGGCTGGCGCGGCATTGGGCGCGGCGGGAACCGCCGTCGCGATCGGTGCTGCCGCCACCGGCGTCGGTGGCGCCGTCGCCGCCGGCGCTCGTATGGCGCCCGCAGCCGCTGGCGCCATCGGCAGCGGAGCGCGTGCCGCTGCTTCGACCGCCACTAGCGCGCGGTCGGCGTTCCAAGCTGGCTCCGCGGCGGCGGGCGGTGGCTTCAAGGGTGCTGCCGCGGGGATGGGCAATGTCGCCAGAGCTGGCGCACAGGCCGCTGGGCAGAAAGTCGCCGCCGGCGCACGCGCGTTTGGCGAGCGGGTTGCCGGTGCATTCCGTGGTGGGGATGGCACGGCCGCTGGTGCGTCTGCCCAAACCGGCGCATCCGAAGCTGGCCCGTCCTCCGCCGATCAAAAGCAACCCGCCTGGGCCAAGCGTCTGCATCGCCGCCAGCAGATCGCGCATGCCGCCACCACCGCTGCGCATACGCTGCGCGGCGGTGACGGCGGCGGCTCGGCGCAAGGCCCACGCCTGGGCGATTCCGATTCTTAAGGAGAACGAGCCATGCGATTCAAGCGACCGCAGGTGCGCTACGCCGACACGCCGCAGCCTGCCACCCCGTACCAAGCCGCCGCGCAGGCGTGGGACGAGCGCATCGGCTCGGCGCGCGTGCAGGCGAAGAACTGGCGGCTGATGGCCTTCGGCTGCCTCGTGCTCGCGCTGCTGATGGCGGGCGGCCTAGTCTGGCGTTCGGCGCAGTCCATCGTCACGCCCTACGTGGTGGAGGTGGACAAGACCGGCCAGGTACGCGCTGTCGGCGAAGCCGCCACGCCGTACCGGCCGGCCGATGCGCAGATCGCCTACCACCTCGCGCACTTCATCACGTTGGTTCGTTCGCTTTCCATCGACCCGATCGTGGTGCGGCAGAACTGGCTCGACGCCTACGACTACACCACCGACAAGGGCGCAGTCGTGCTCAACGACTACGCCAGCAAGAACGATCCCTTCGCCCGCGTCGGCAAGGAGTCGGTGACGGTGCAGATCACGAGCGTCACGCGCGCCAGCGACGCGTCGTTCAACGTGCGCTGGACGGAGCAGCGGTTCGTCAACGGCGCGCCGGCAGGCACCGAGCGCTGGAACGCCGTGGTGTCCATCGTCTTGCAAACCCCGCGCACCGAGCAGCGGCTGCGCAAGAACCCACTGGGTATCTACGTCAACGGCCTGTCGTGGAGCCGCGAGCTGGATGCGTCCGAAGGAGCCAAGCCATGAACCCGTCTTTCCGCTTTTACGCTTCCGTGCTGACCTTGGCGGCCCTGGCGGGCTGCGCCACGCAGGGCAAGCCGCCGCGCATCTCGCTCGACGAGCCGGTGCAGGCGCAGTCGCAACCCGAGCCGCCCAAGCCGGTCGCAGTGGTGGAGGTGCCGAAGGTGCTACCGATGCCGGCGCAGATGAAGCCGCTGCCGGAGGCGGACGACGTCAAGCCCGCACCCGAACCCGCCGATGAAACTGTGCGCGTCTCGCGCGCCAACGCCGAGGCGCGCATCGCGCCCACGCGCGAGGGCTACGTCAACGCGATCCAGGTCTGGCCCTTCACCGATGGCGCGCTGTATCAGGTCTATGCCGCGCCGGGGCGCGTGACCGTGATTTCGCTCCAGCCCGGCGAGGAGCTGGTGACGGTTGCCGCCGGCGACACCGTGCGCTGGATCGTCGGCGATACGTCCAGCGGCGCCGGGGACGCGCTGCGCGTGAGCGTGCTGGTGAAGCCCATCCGTTCGAGCCTCAAGACGAACCTGGTCATCACCACCAGCCGGCGCACCTACCTGATCGAGCTGACCTCGACGGACAAGGCGTGGATGGCGTCGGTGTCGTGGGAGTACCCGAAAGACCAGATGCTCGCGTTGCAGCGTCAGGATCGGGCCGCACAAGCCGCCGCGCCGGTCGATACCGGACTGTCACTGGAGAAGATCCGCTTCCGCTACGCGATCAGCGGCAACAATCCGCCGTGGAAGCCGCTGCGCGCCTTCGACGACGGCGAGAAGGTCTACATCCAGTTCCCGCCGGGCATCGCCCAAGGCGAGCTGCCGCCGCTGTTCGTCATCGGCGCGCAGGGTGACGGCCAACTCGTCAACTACCGCTTCCGCTCGCCGTACTACATCGTGGATCGGCTGTTCGGCGCGGCCGAACTGCGCTTGGGCGGCGACAAGGGCGACGTGGTGCGCATCGAGCGCACGGATGGCACGCGGGGGAACTGACCATGAGCCAGGACGACACCCCGGACGTACCCATTCCCGACGCGGCGCCGAAGGTCGCGCCGGAGAACGTGGCGCTGCGCGCGCAGCCGCGCCCGGTGACGCGCCTGAACCGGCGCACGCTGGCGCTCCTGACCGGCGGCCTTGGCGTCGCCGTGTTGGGCGCCACGCTTTGGTCACTGCAACCGAAACACCCGCGCAGCGGCAACGATGCGACCGAGCTTTACAACGTCGATCGCGTCTCGAAGTCCGAAGAACTTAACCAGCTTCCCGCCGACTATTCCAAGCTGCCGACGAAGGTGCCGGAACTGGGGCCGCCGCTGCCGGGAGACTTGGGGCCGGCCATCGTGAAGTCGCAGCCGCCGGTGGTGGCCAGCTACACGCCGCCCGGCCAGGATGCGGCGGCGGCCGAACGCGATGCGCTGCGCAAGGAGGCCGAGGCGGCGGCGGGTTCGTCGGTGTTCTTTCGCTCCAGTAATCAGCACACCGCGGCTGTGCCCGCGCAGACCGCTTCGGCTACACCGCCGTCTGGCCTCGCGGGCTTCGACCCGCAAGCCGCCGGGCCGGCCTCCACGGCGGCCCAGCCCGCCGATCCGACCGCCGTGCAGAACCGGCAGGACCAAAAAGAGGCGTTCCAGAAAGCTGGAGCTACGGAAACCCGTAATTCCGGCAACCTGCAAATGCCGACCTCGCCGTATCAGGTGATGGCCGGGACGGTGATCGCGGCGGCGCTGGTCACGGGCATCAAGTCCGACTTGCCGGGCGACGTCATCGGTACCGTGACGGAGCCGGTATACGACACCGCAACCGGCCGCTACCTGCTGATCCCGCAGGGTTCACGCATCTTCGGCAAATACAACAGCCAAGTCGCCTATGGACAGAGCCGGGTTCAAGTCGTCTGGAACCGCATCATCCTGCCCGACACGTCCTCGCTGACGCTGGACAACCTTGCCGGCGCCGACCCGGCCGGCTATGCCGGGCTGGAGGACGACGTGGACTACCATTGGAGCCGCTTGTTCGCTGGTGCGGCGATGACGACGCTGCTGGGTGTCGGCGCCGAGCTGGCTGCGCCGGAGAACCGCCAGAATGGTAATCGCGTCATCATCGCCGGGCGCGACAGCTTGCAGGACAGCGTGAACCAGGTCGGGCAAGAAATGACCCGGCGCAACCTCAACATTCAGCCGACGCTGACCGAGCGGCCGGGCCTGCCGGTGCGCATCATCGTCAACCGCGACTTGGTGCTACGGCCGTATCAGCCGCTGTTCTTCAACCGAGGGGCTTCACGATGAGCGCGCCGCGCAAGCTGCGGCTCGGGCCGCTGCCCAGGACCGAGAGCGTCAAGCTGACCTTCGCGTGCCCGGCCACGCTCAAGGCCGACCTCGATCGCTACGCAGCGGTGCACGCGCAGACCTACGGTGAGCCAGTCGATGCGCTGGCGCTGATCCCGCACATGCTGGAAGCATTCATCGCACGGGATCGAGGATTCAGGAAGGGCTCGACTGCGAAAGCGCCGACAGCGCCCCGGCGGGATACGCCCCCCACGTAGGCGGGCCACAGCTGCCACAGCCACGAAAGCGCAGGCCACCGACCTGCGCTTTCGCGTTTTAGGCTATGGTTTGCGATAGCCTTGTCGTACCATTCGAACAAGCCTTGTCAGAGGCTCGCTCGGGTAGGCTCAGACTCGCAGCCGCGTTGCTCCTATGTGGCTCCTAGCCTCCAAGAGCCGGATTGGCCGAGGAGTTGGCGCAACCGCCCAAACCCTTGTCATACTTAGACTTCAGCCGATGCGCCGCCGTTTTTGGAGTGCTTGACATCGGCCTTTTTTTGACGCACTCTGGCGCACAGCGTTAGCCAACGCGTCAAGCGCAGAATGGCAATAGCGCGAGAGACAGTGGAGGTTGAAGAAACGTTGGTTTTAGCCGCAATGGTATCGTAATCGGGAAATGCCGTTCGTCCCCCTGTCTCCCTGGCATAGAGCATGATAACCATCCATACCAGTTTATCGACGGGTTCCAACACCGGATCCTGGATGACCATGGCCGGCACGGCCTGATGCCAATTCCCCATGAACAACATGGCATCCGGTAACGATGGATCACTCTGGGCACGAACCTTGGCAACAGTTGCCTTGATTAAAGCGTCGAGAGCAACAGTTTCTGGTCGCAGCGCATCCGCTTCATGAGCCATTCTCGGCAACCCGCCCGGACGTCGCGGCACTGCTTCCCACGCCGTAGGTTTCCCAACGCTGCACCAGCGCCCAAATCGATCGCAATCCAATGCCTGTCTGTTGCTGTAGGTCGAGATAGTCCTCTGCAGTTAATGTGGATTTGTCATCCGCCCTTACCTTATCCTGCCAGGCGTACCAAAGCGCGTGGGTATCGGTTTCATTCAGTTCGGGAGGCCTGCCCTCGGCCGGCGCCAACGTCAACAATCGGCGCCATCGCGTGTATTCCCGAGAACTCACACCAAATAACTGCTGCATCATCTCTAACGGCGCGTCCGCGACCAGCAATGTTCGCTGCAGATCCTCAGATTCCCGCTGATGACGCAGGTGATCGAGCATCGGCCAAAAAACATCACGATTGAGACCAATCTGCAGACAGTGCACACGCAGTGCATCGGCCCGATAGAGATCGGCCAGATTCATCTCTTTCAGGGCGTCCAGTTCCTTGGGGCCAAAGTTCATGGCACGCAATGCCTGCTGATCCCCTTCTGCCAAACATCGCATGGCGTACAACAGAACGGCGGTGGTGAGGTCGGCTTCCTTATTGGACGACATCGCTTTCACCTCCTTGTTGCGCCCAAAGCTCGACCCCGGTATCGAAGGCTAACCGTTTAATGCTCCGGTAGGACTCCATCATTTGCAGCAAACGCTGCCAGTCTGGCGGGTTCAATTGTTGCCAGAGCTGGCTGTTGAGATGGCCGGGATCAGGCGTCCAGACACTGCCAAAGAGCAGACCGGCATCATGGGATGCCAAGGCCTGGTATAGAAGCGAGTCTTTATCCAGGTAGGCCAGGACAATGTCCGTGGGAGCGACGGTCAACTCTGAGCTCGCAGCCAACTGCCACCAGAGTGCGGACACTAAATCCAGCATGTCCTGGTCAAGGGATTCCCGCAGTTCCAGTGAAGGCACATCAATCAGCAGAAAGCCCAAGCCCTGATCCGGCAGACGAATGACTGTATCGTGCAATCCGTGGGATGCCGCCAGGGTTACGGCGCAGTCCCACAACTGGCTCCGCAAAACTTCAAGATTTCTTTGTTGACCACCTTTTTGGGAATTCGGCGCAGAGGTCAACTCAGCCGGCATGTTCGGTTGGTCTTTGCTTTTGTCATGACCACTCGCCGGTGAATCGATGTCAGCGGGCTGCTTTTCCAATGTCGTCGTATTCGATGACGGCCCACTATCAGAATGCTCCGGGTGTTCCGAGTCCCTGTCCGCCCCCGGCTCTGTATCCTCTTCGGCATGAGCGGGAAGGCTGAATGCGCGGCCCGATAGTTGTGCCTCCATCTCCAGATGAATCACTTGGCGATTCAGTTCGGACTCCACGGCGATCTCATTTTCCAATGCATCGCGCAGTGGCTGAATGTCCCATTCGGCGCCGTCATGACGGCGACACAACTCAGCAAAGATCGCATCGAAAACGGTGTTATCCCCCAATTGGCGACGATCCCAGATCGCTCGGGCAGCGCGTTCAAGGGCTCGGATCTTTTCCACCTGTGGCCGACCCAATCCGGCAGCCAAGGCTTTTGGCATCAATGGCCACAAGGTCTCAACGGCATATCCCATTTTGGAAATCATGCTGTGGCTGAGCCCGAAACCTCGCTCTCTGAACAACTCTTCCAGTTGGCGCTGAGACAGGCTCTCAACCCCCATCTCGCTTTCGAGGAGATGCTTTGCTTCGAATACGGCCAACGCTTTATCAATGAAAGGCAAACCGCCGCGGAGCTCGTTTTCGCGGAGGTGGGCAAAAAGTACGTTGGACTCCTGCGACCAGGGCTTGACGACGCAATCAATCCAGCGAAATCGCTCATCGCCGGTTTCGTCCAAAAGCTCCTTTAGTATCCTCAGCCGTGTATTGCCGCCACTGTGGAGCACATAATCAGCAGCCCCCGGCTCCTGTGATAGCACCAATGGTTGATCCAGGCCTTCAGCCTGGATCGACGCCTTTATTCGATCGTATTCAGGGTTCTGCTGCCGACGGGGATTGCGGGAGTAATGGTGGATACGAGTGACGTCTACACGGGTGATCTCGTGGGCGGATGGCGATCTCTCAGGCGTCATCGTTGCCACCTGCTTCTTGTGCACCCGATTCAGGCACGACGCCGTAGAAAATCTCTGGATGTCGAACCATGCTCGCCCGAGGCACAGGCTCCAGTCGACCATCCGAAAGGTCCGCCACAGTACGGGTGTAATGCTCGATTTGCGTCGCCATCAATGGACTGGCATATCGATGCTGGCCGGCAATCTGATACAAGTAGGAGACTGAGTCGCCACACGCCGCAGCGACGTCGGCCCGCTCCCGCTTGGTTGCCATTTTGAGGAAATCCTTTAGCTCCATGCGCAGAAACATTAGCACCGTGCGAATCATCGAACAACGCGCAATCGCCACTTTTTGTTTATCACTCTGCTAAAAATCATGCTAAAGTGTTTCGCATGACGCTAAAAATTAACCAGATCCGGCTCCACAATCTTGAGGTTCTGATTGCCGAAGCGGGGTCAGCTGCCAAGTTGGCGCGTGCGGCTGGGACCAATAGCTCCTACCTCAGTCAGGTGCGCAACCAGCTGCCGACCAAAAAAGGAACGCCCCGCTCTATTGGAGATGAGCTGGCGGAGAAACTGGAAAAGGCCATGAATAAAGACCAAGGATGGATGGATACCCCCCATGCGGACGGGGCAAGACAAGAGGAACACAACGCCCACGACGGCCCGGATTTGCGCAGTCTCCACCCGCTGATATCCTGGGTCCAAGCGGGAAACTGGTATGAGATTTCTGAAAGTTTCGTGCCGGCCTACGGTTCAGAACTTTTACCCTGCCCGGTTTGTTGTAGTCCTGAATCCTTTGTACTTAGGGTTCGCGGTAGCAGTATGGAACCCAAGTTTCATGAGGGCGACCTGATTTTTGTTGACCCCAATGTTTCACCTGACCACGGAAAGTACGTGGTTGTTCGACTCGATGAATCCAATGAAGCCACGTTCAAGCAGTTAATTATTGAAGAGGGCAAGCAGTACCTGAAGGCGCTCAACCCTGACTGGCCGAATCGCATTATCGAAGTGGATGAAGAAGCGACAATCTGTGGAGTCATTGTCTTCAAGGGGGAGGTGGTCTGAGTTTTCCCAGCCGGCCCAGAGACACGAGCAACAATAATTTCGAGTGATCGCATGCAGCGCAAATATGGTGAATGACGCTGTCACGGCAACACTCCTAAGTCCGTCGCCCCATCCTGATGCAGTAATTGTTTATCACATTGCTAAACATTCTCTTTTGCCAAAATGATTTGCACGGTGCTAACGTTTAGTTTTTGGCAAGCCTAAGACTCTGACACGTGCGGTCCGGAGCGAGAGTGAGAAGCAATGGATGACGGACACCCTACTCGACCAAGAAAGACTTTAATCAATCGAAAAACATTACTGGCTATGATTCCGCTTTCAGATCGCGCCATCTTCAATATGGAGAAACGAGGCGACTTTCCGCGCAGAATCGTGCTGACAAGCCGCAATGTCGCCTGGGACTTGGCCGAGGTGGAAAAGTGGATCGAATCCCGCAAAGAGTCTGAAGATCAACCTATCCGGCCAGGAATCAATATTAACGCTTCACGCTAGTCCACTCGTCAATCATGTCAGCCCAGTCTTGCAACATCGCCGCCCGTTGCTCCCGGTATTCGGCTTTATTGTAAATTGCCCTTACTCCTTTCTGCTCATGGGCAAGACACTTTTCAATCCAATCAGTGTTGTAGCCTGCTTCATGCAATAAGGTGCTGGCTGTGCGACGCAGATCGTGCGGACCAAATTTACCAAGCTGCTCACCATCCTTTTGTGCAGACTGATACGTCAGGGCAAGAACGCGATTCAAAGTCGCTGCACTCATAGGCAAGTCCGAATCATACCGCGAGGGAAGCACGAATTCGGAGCCACCGGCAAAGGTCTTCAGTGCGATAAAGATGTCCAGTGCCTGGCGAGACAGAAACACCAAATGTGGATTTCGTCGCTTCATACGCTGTTTCGGGATCGTCCAGAGTGCCTCGCTAAAATTGATCTCTTCCCAGGTGGCGTTGGACAACTCGGATTTTCTGACCATGGTCAATAACAGCAGCTTGATTGCGGCTCTATATTGCGGCGAGGTCCCGATTCGATCCATGTACCGATACATCAGACCAATTTCGGCAGGACTCAGGGCGCGGTCACGGGGTTCGAATCTGGCGATACTGTTGGGGCGAACCATTTCAGCGGGGTTTTCAACTTTCTGTCCGCGTTCGATCGCCCACCGATAAACCTGTAATACCACTTCTCGGGCGTGGACGGCTGTTGCTGGCGCTCCTCTTTCCACGATGGCATCGGTCACTGCCCGGAGATCCTCATGCGTGATCTCAGATAATTTCTGATTGCCGAAGCGCTTTTTCAACTCGCGGTTGTAGACCGATTTACGCATGTCGCGTGTCGAGTCAGCCATCTGATAGCCGCGCAACCATTTTTCAGCCCATGCCCCGAATGTTTCGGCATCCTTCACGCGCGATTTGTCGCGCGCTTTCTCTCTGGCCGGGGATTTGCCGGCTGCAATCATTTTCTTTGCTTCGCTCAGCAGTTCCCGCGCTTCCGCCAGTGTGATACCGCCACTGCCATACCGACCGATGGTCAACGTCTCCTGGCGGCCGCTGATGGAGTAGTTATGTCTAAAAGAGATTGTCCCTGCCGGCGTGACTGCTACGTAAAGGCCGTCTCGGTCGTTGACCTTGTAGAGCTTGTCTTGAGGTTTCAGGTTGCGAAGCTTGGTATCGGTCAGCATGGCTAATCCTCCTTTTCTCGTCCTTAATACCATGATCAAACATGCCGTATTTTTCGCCTATATTTACTTTAATATCAGCATGTTAGTGATTTTCGATACCATGACTACTCCAAAATTCATGGCATGGTATTTCTTTGAGGTCGCGGTATCAGCTCGAACAATACCATCAAAAATACCATGAAAAAAGTTTGCTTGAGGGTGCTGGGGAGTGCCTGACATTGCCAGGAAAAATAAAGAAAAACCCATTGATATCAATGGGTTAATAGAGGCTTACTGCTTGTGAATGCCAGCCAGTGCCAGACGTGGAATCATTCCCACTCAATCGTCGCCGGCGGCTTGCCGGAGATGTCGTAGACGACGCGGGAGATGCCGTTGACTTCGTTGACGATGCGGCGGGCGCAGACGTCCAGGAGTTCGTACGGCAGGTGCGCCCAGCGGGCGGTCATGAAGTCGATGGTTTCGACGGCGCGCAGGGCGATCACGGGTTCGTGGCGGCGGCCGTCGCCCATGACGCCGACGCTCTTGACCGGCAGGAATACGGCGAAGGCCTGGCTGACCTCGTCGTACAGCCCGGCCTTGCGCAGTTCTTCGATGAAGATGGCGTCGGCCTTGCGCAGTTTGTTGGCGGCGTCCTGGGTGACGGCGCCGAGGATGCGCACGCCCAGGCCGGGGCCGGGGAACGGGTGGCGGTAGACCATTTCGCGCGGCAGGCCGAGTTCCACGCCGATCTTGCGCACTTCGTCCTTGAACAGTTCGCGCAGCGGCTCGACCAGCTTGAGCTTCATGTGCGCCGGCAGACCGCCGACGTTGTGGTGGCTCTTGATGACGTGGGCCTTGCCGGTCTTGCTGCCGGCGGATTCGATCACGTCCGGGTAGATGGTGCCCTGGGCGAGGTAATCCACGTCCGTGAGGGTGGTGGCTTGCTCGTCGAACACGTCGATGAACAGGCCGCCGATGACCTTGCGCTTGGCTTCGGGGTCGTCCACGCCATCCAGCGCCTGCATGAAGCGCTCTTCGGCGTTGACACGGATGACCTTGACGCCAAGATGCTGGGCGAACACGCGCATGACCTGGTCGCCTTCGTCCAGACGCAGCAGGCCGTGATCGACGAACACGCAGGTGAGCTGGTCGCCGATGGCCTTGTGCAGCAGGGCGGCCACCACGGAGGAATCGACGCCGCCGGACAGGCCCAGCAGGACCTTGCCGCCGCCGACTTCCGCACGCACGCGGGCGATGGCGTCGTCGATGATCCTGCCGGGCGTCCAGCTCGATCCGCAGCCGCAGAGATCATGCACGAAGCGCGAGAGGATGCGTGCGCCCTGGGCGGTGTGGGTGACCTCGGGATGGAACTGCACGCCGTAGTAGCGGCGCTCGTCGTCCGCCATCGCGGCCAGCGGGACGTCGCGCGTCTGGCCACAGGCGAAGAAACCTTCCGGGAGTTGCACGACGCGATCGCCGTGGCTCATCCACACGTCGAGCAGGCCGTGGCCCTTGGCGTTGACGCGGTCCTCGATGTCCTGGAACAGCTTGCTGTGGCCGCGTGCGCGCACTTCGGCGTAACCGAATTCACGGGTGTCCGAGGCTTCGACCACGCCGCCGAGTTGCGCGGCCATGGTCTGCATGCCGTAGCAGATGCCGAAGACCGGCACGCCGAGTTCGTAGACCATCATCGCGGCGCGCGGCGAGTTCTCGGCGGTAACCGATTCCGGCCCACCGGAGAGAATGATGCCCTTGGGCGCGAAGGCGCGGATGTCCGCCTCGTCCATGTCCCAGGGGTGCAGCTCACAGTAGACGCCGAGTTCGCGCACGCGGCGGGCGATCAACTGGGTGTACTGACTGCCGAAGTCCAGAATCAGGATTCGGTCAGCATGAATATCCGCCATCTACGGGTTCCCGGCGATCGTGTGTTGAGAGGCTGGCGTCATTCGACGCGGTAGTTCGGCGCTTCCTTGATGATGGTCACGTCGTGCACATGCGATTCCTTGATGCCCGCCGCGGTGATCTTGTTGAAGCGCGTCTTGGTGCGCAGTTCGTCGATGCTCTTGCAGCCGGTGTAGCCCATGGAGGCGCGCAGGCCACCGATCAATTGATGGACGATCGAGGCCATCGGACCCTTGTACGGCACGCGACCTTCGATGCCCTCCGGCACCAGCTTTTCGACCTCGGTGGTGGTGTCCTGGAAGTAGCGGTCCTTGGAACCGCTGGTCTGCGCCATCGCGCCCAGCGAACCCATGCCGCGATAGGACTTGTAGGAGCGCCCCTGATAAAGATCGACTTCGCCCGGCGACTCTTCGGTGCCGGCGAACATGGAGCCGATCATCACCGCATTGGCGCCGGCAGCCAGGGCCTTGGAGAAGTCGCCCGAATAACGGATGCCGCCATCGGAGATCAGCGGGACGCCGGTGGCGGCAAGCGCTTCGGCCACGCCCATGACGGCGCTGATCTGGGGAACACCAACGCCGGCAACCACACGCGTGGTGCAGATCGATCCCGGACCGATGCCGACCTTGACCGCATCCGCCCCGGCTTCGACCAGCGCCAGCGCGCCTTCCGGCGTGGCGATGTTGCCGCCGATGAGCTGCAGGTCCGGATACTGCCGTTTGACCCAGCTGACGCGGTCGAGCACGCCCTTGGAATGACCGTGCGCGGTATCGACCACCACGACATCGACGCCGGCCTCGACCAGCGCTGCGATGCGTTCCTCGGTCTCGGGGCCGGTGCCGACGGCGGCGCCGACGCGCAGGCTGCCTTTTCCGTCCTTGCAGGCACGCGGGAAGTCGCTGGACTTCTGGATGTCCTTGACGGTGATCATGCCGCGCAGCGCGAAATGATCGTTGACCACCAGCACTTTCTCGATCCGGTGCTGATGCAGCTTGGTGACGACTTCCTCGCGGCTGGCGCCTTCGTGCACCGTCACCAGCCTGTCCTTGGGTGTCATCACGATCGATACCGGCTCGCCGTAGCGCGATTCGAAACGCAGGTCGCGGCTGGTGACGATACCGACCAGCTGGTCGCCATCGACGACCGGCACGCCGGAAATGCGGTGGTCACGCGTAAGCTTGAGGACTTCGCCGATGGTCATGTTCGGCGGCACACAGATCGGATCGACGATCACGCCGGATTCGTACTTCTTGACCTGACGCACTTCCGCCGCCTGCTGCGCCGCCGTCATGTTCTTGTGGACGATACCGAGCCCGCCTTCCTGCGCCAGCGCGATCGCCAGCTTGGCTTCGGTGACCGTATCCATGGCGGCCGACAGCAGCGGGATGTTGAGCCGGATCGTGCGGGTCAGCTGCGTGCTGGTATCGACCTGCCGCGGCAATACGTCCGAATAGGCAGGCAGGAGCAGCACGTCGTCGAAAGTAAGGGCTTCGTGCTGAATGCGCATCGAGAGACGGTTCTGCGGGGAGTTCTGGGGGAAAGGTTTATCTACCATGCGATAGTATAAAAGCATTCTCCCCGACTCGCCCATGGATCTCGCCGACCGCTTCTCCACCGGCGCGCCGCCGCGCACCGTCTACAGCGTTTCCGAACTGTCGGAACTGCTGCGGCAGCTGCTGGACGCCAACCTGCCGCGACTGTGGGTCCAGGGCGAGCTCTCCAATTTCTCGCGGCCGGCATCGGGGCACTGGTATTTCACGCTCAAGGACGCCGGCGCGCAATTGCGCTGCGCGATGTTCCGCGGCGCCAACCAGCGGGTGCTGCCCAAACCCAAGGAGGGCGACGAGGTTCTGATCCGCGGTCAGATCGGTCTGTACGCGGCACGCGGCGATCTGCAGATGATCGTCGAACACATGGAACCCGCCGGCACCGGCGCGCTGCTGCGCGAATTCGAAGCACTCAAGCGGCGCCTGGCGGACGAGGGACTGTTCGATGCCGACTTGAAACGTCCGATTCCCGCCGTGCCGCGCCGTATCGGCCTGATCACCTCGGCCACCGGCGCCGCCGTTCACGATGTATTGAGCACATTGCAGCGCCGCCTCCCGCTGGCCCAAGTCTCCTTATATCCAGTGCCGGTACAGGGCGCTGCCGCCGCACCGGCCATCGTCAAGGCATTGCAGCAATTGCCACGCCGCGCGGCGGTGGACGTGGTGCTGCTGGTGCGCGGCGGCGGCTCCCTGGAGGACCTGTGGTCATTCAACGAGGAAGCCGTGGCCCGCGCGATCCGCGCCTGTGCCGTGCCGGTGATCTGCGGGGTGGGCCACGAGATCGACACCACGATCGCCGACTTCGCCGCCGATCTGCGCGCGCCCACGCCGACCGCCGCCGCTGAGCTGGCGACGCCGAACGTCGCCGACTGGCTAAACCGCGTGCAACAGGCGCAGTCGGCGCTGGCGCAGCGTCATTCGGTGCTGCGCCGTGCCGCCGGAGAACGGCTGGAGACGCTGCGGGCCCGGCTGGACCGTGCGCATCCGCAGCGGCGCCTGCAACAGAACGAACAGCGGCTGGACGAGCTGGAGGCGCGGCTGATCGCAGCCTTCACGCGTGGACGTGCGCGGGCCACGGAGCGGCTCGGCAACGCCTCGGCACGGCTGCGCGCCGCAACGCCGCAGCGGCGCCTGCGACTGGCCTTGCGTGAACTCGAATCCCTGCAACTGGCCTTGCATGGGGCACAGCAGCGAAACCTTGCGCAGGCCGAACAACGACGCGCGCGCGCCGAATCCTTGCTGCTGGCGGTGAATCCGAAGGCAGTGCTGGAACGGGGCTATGCGATCGTCAGCAACGCGCAGGGTCAGGTGGTGCGTTCCGTGCAGGCCGTTCGGGCCGGAGACGCGTTGCGCCTGAGTCTGGTCGACGGGCAGCTCGGCGTCCATGTCGATTCGGATACCGATCCGTCTCGAAGTTGAAACCGGGAGCCTCGAACCTGCTCCCATCGTCGTTCAGTCATCGGAGCCTGCCCTTGAACCCGACCACCGTCCTGCCGTACCGCGCCGGTCTCGTCTTCACCGCATTGGCGACCTTGCTGCTCGCCGCCTGCGCGAGTACGCCGCCCGCGCCGCCGCAGACCGCAACGATCAAGCTGATCGCGTTCAACGATTTTCACGGCAACCTGGCGCCGCCGGGCCGCGGGCTGGAAGTTCCGGCCCCCGCCGATGCCTCGACCACGCTGAGGCTGCCGACCGGCGGGGTCGCCTATCTCGCGGGCGCCGTTTCCGAGCTCAAGGCGCAGAATCCTTTGAACGTGGTGGTGGCCGCCGGCGACCTGGTCAGCGCTTCGCCGCCGACCTCGGCGCTGTTCCGCCAGGAACCCAGCATCGAGGTACTCAATGCGCTCGGACTGGAATACAGCGCCGTCGGCAATCACGAATTCGATCAGGGCATCGACGAGCTTCGCCGCCTCCAGAATGGCGGCTGCGGCGGACCCGGCGCGCCGGGCACCCGATCCTGCGTCAAGGGACCGTACGCCGGCGCCCGCTTCCGCTACCTCGGCGCCAATGTGATCGAAAGGACGACGTCCACTCCGGCCTTTCCGCCGTATCTGATCAAGCGCTTCCAGGTCGACGGGCGTTCGGTCGGCGTGGCCTTCATCGGCGAGGTGCTGGAGGGGACGCCGGACATGGTCTCCGCCAGCGGCGTGGCCGGCCTTGAGTTCCGCGACGAAGCCGACACCGCCAATGCGCTGGTTCCGGAAATCCGGGCTCAGGGTGTGGAGGCGATCGTACTGCTGCTGCACGAGGGCGGCTACAACCAGGGCGGCTTCGACGCCTGCGAAGGCCTCTCCGGTCCGGCGGTGGACATCCTGCAGCGGCTCGATCCGGCGATCGACGTGGTCATCAGCGGTCACACGCATCAGGCCTACAACTGCCGGGTCGACGGCCGCCTGCTGACCAGCGCCGCGTCGTACGGGCGTGTCATCAGCGACATCGATCTGGTCGTGGATCGCGCCAGCGGCGAGGTGATCAGCGCCAGCGCCCGCAATCTGCCGGTGGTCAACCAGCCGGTGCCCGAGGCGCCACAGTGGCCGGCGTTCACGCCGGACCCGGTGGTCACCGCCATCGCCGAGCAGTACGAGGCCCTGGCCGCGCCGCTGGCGAATCGCGTGGTCGGACGCGCGGACGGCATGGTCTCGCGGCAGGCGAATGCACACGGTGAAAGCGCCCTGGGTGATGTGATCGCCGATGCGCAACTGGCGGCCACGCGCATGCAGGGCGCGCAGATCGCGTTGATGAATCCCGGCGGCATCCGCGCCGACCTCGGCTATGGCCCGCACAGCGCGCAGGGCACCCCCATCACCTGGGGCGAGGTGTTCACCGCGCAGCCGTTCGGCAACAACCTGGTGACGATGACGCTCAGCGGCGCGCAGATTCATCGGCTGCTGGAATCGCAGTGGAACCTCGGCGCCGAAGGCGCGCTGCTGCAGGTTTCAGCGGGGTTCAGCTATGCCTGGGACGGGCGCCGCCCCATCGGTCAGCGCATCGATGCGGACAGCATCAGCCTCGATGGAAACACGATCGAGCCGGACCGGTCGTATCGCGTCACGGTCAACAACTTCCTGGCCGGCGGCGGCGATGGCTTCGAGATGCTGACTGCGGGCTCCGACGTGACCGTCGCCGGCTCGGATCTGGATGCGATGCTGGACTGGCTGGCGGCGGCCTCACCGCTGGCCGCCAGCAGCCATGGGCGGATTCATCGGCTCGACGCGCCTTAGCCGCCGGGCTGGCCGGTGTCAGCCGCCGAGCCGGACCGGCCAGGTGTTCTTGAAGCCGAAACGCTGTTCGACCTCGGGCGACAGACGTTTCGCCTGCTCGGCCGAGGCGAAACCCGGCACGATCACGCGGTACCACAGCGCGCCCTTGACCTCGGCGGTGCGCACCTCTGCCGGATAGCCTCCGCCGCGCAAACGAACGGCCTGGGCTTCGGATTTTTCGCGGTCACGAAACGCGACGACGCTCAGTGCCCAGGGACCGCCGGAATTCGTCGCCACCGACGCAGAATTGGGCGGAGCCGGCGCGGTAGTCGCTGCTGGAGCCGGCTGCCGACGCGGCGGCGCGACGATCGGCGCACTCGTTGGCAGCGCAGCTTGCGCCGCCGGACTTGGCAATCGCTCAGGCGCAGGCACCACGGGTTCGGAACGGGCGCTGGCCGGCGGCTGGGGCCGCTGCGGCTCCGGCACCTCAGCGGCCGGCGCCGAAGCCACCTGCACGCCGGGCAGGCCGACCACACCGAAAGCGGTCCGCATTGCCACCCAGTCGTCGCTGTCGCGCAGGATACGGACCGGCTGCAGACCCTTGTTGAGCCGGTAGCAGGCCTGCGGCACCAGGGTGTCGTAGACCTCGCCTTCGGTCACATTGGCTTGGCCGCTGGCCACGCAGACCACCTGCCGACCGTTGAGGTTCTCGAAGAAGTATTCGCCGCTGCCGAGCGTCAGCCGCTGATCGCCCATGTAGATGTAAATCGGCCAGTTGGTGGAAATCTGCGGATGCTTCCAGACCACTCGAAGATAGCCCTGACGCAGGCGGAACACGGTGCGCAGGTCGTCGTCGTAGCTAGCGAACGGCAGCCGGTCGAACAGCACCAGCGCATCGGATCCGAGATCGATGAAACCGTGGCGGGCGAACTCCAGCCGGGCGCGCGACTGCGGGCCCAGGCTCAGGGCATCACCGCTCTTGATGTCGGTGCTGGCGGTCAGCGGCTCGCGCTGCTCGCCACGGATGCGTTCGACATCGGCACTCGCCGAATCGTAGACCAGCACACCGGCCTGCGCCTTGGCGGCACCCAGAAGCAGAACAGCGGACAACAGCACGCGAACATTCGACATGCCGACAGTTTAGAGCCTGTTGCCGCCGCGCGCGCTGCGCGTGGATCGCGCCGGTGCTGGCTCAGAATGGCGCGCCGGGTGCGATGAACCAGCCTTGCGCGTAGTCCACGCCGATGTTCTTCAGAATCTCGAGCACGCCTTCATGCTCGACGTGCTCGGCGATCACCTTGAGATTCATTTCGTGCCCGATTCGGTTGATCGCCTCGACCATGCCGCGATCAACCCGGCTTTCATCGACCGAGCGCACGAAGCTGCCGTCGATCTTGAGGAAGTCCATCGGCAGATTCTTCAGATAGGAGAACGAGGCCATGCCCGCGCCGAAATCATCGAGCGCGAAGCGCACACCGAGATTCGAAAGCTCACGGATGAAGTGCACGGCGTCGGTGAGGCGTGACACCGCCGCGGTCTCGGTGATCTCCATGCACAGGCGCCGCGGATCGATCCCGCTGGAGCGGATTGCGGCACCGGCGAATTCGAGAAATTTCTCATCACCGATGGACTGACCGGAGACATTCAAGGCATAGATGATGCCGTCGTCTTCGCGTGCCGCGAGCCCGTCCAAGGTTGTGCGTAGGACCCAGCGGTCGATCGAACTCATCAGAAAGTAACGCTCGGCGGGCGGGATGAACCGGGATGGCGGCACCAGCTTGCCGTCGTCACCCCGCAGGCGCACCAACAGCTCACGATAGACGACCCGCGTCGGATCGCTGACGCTGACCACATCCTCGGCCATCAACATGAAGCGGTCCTGCTCCAGCGAACTGGCGATTCGGCCCACCATGTCCATCTCGGTGTAGCGTTGCTCCAGCTCGTCGCTGTCACCGGCAAATCGCGCGCGGTCACGCCCCGCATCCTTGGCCGCAAAGCACGCCGAATCGACCTGCGACAGGGTGAACGACACCGCGCTCTCGCCGGCCGCCAATACCGAGACGCCGATACTGCAGGTGATCGAGTGGGTCTGCTCGCCCCAGGCGAAGCGGAAGGCGCGGATGCTGCCGAGCAGTTCGTCGACGACGGTGCGTGCACGCTGCAGGTCGCAGTGCTGCAACAGGACGCCGTATTCGTCGCCGCCGAGACGGGCCAACACATCGGTCAGCCGCAGCTGTCCGCGCAGGATCGCGCTAACCTGCCGCAGCAGCTCGTCGCCCGCCGCGTGCCCCAGCGTGTCGTTGATGATCTTGAACTGATCCAGATCGATGAAGCAGACCACATAGCGTGCCCGCGAGGCCTGTACCTCACAGGCCGCGCGCTTCACCCGCCGCTCGAACTCCTCGCGGTTCAGCAGGCCGGTCAGCGAATCGTGAGATGCGCGATAGTTCAGTTCGTCGGACAACAGTGTCTGGTCGGTCAGGTCGGTAATCGCACACATCGCGCCCTCGACCCCGTCATTGCCGAACACGCAGGCGATCGTCAACCGTGCGATCAGTTTCCGGCCGTCGCGGGCCAGGATGACGCAATCTTCGGTGACGTGCCTTGCAGAGCGCTCGCTCAAGGCCCACAGAATCGGACTTTCCAGAGGCTCGCCGTCCGCCGTCATCAGCGTCAGGACCTGATCGTGAGGACGCCCCAGCGCCTCCTGCCGCGACCAGCCGATCAGTCGCTCGGCCGACGGCATCAGCTCCACGATATGCGCTTGGGCGTCGACCACCAGCATGCCGTCGCTAATGGCGCGCATGGCCGCCGCCAGCTGCCGGCTGGCAGCGGCCTGAAAATGCGGCTTGCGAATTTCGACGATGGTTTCGCCATTACCGATGCGCGTCAGACGAAGCCGCACCGGCTTTTCGGCCTTGCCACGCATCAGCGAAAGATCGCACTCGACCGCTTCGCCGTCATCAAGTGCATTCCAGACCTGTGCGAAGTGCTGGAGCCGGGAGGGTGCCACCACATCGGCAAAACGGCGGTCCATCAAGCCGCCAGGTGGCAGTTGCAACAGATCGCCGACGGATGCGCTGGCCTGCAGCACGGTCGTGTCGTCGGCAAGCAACACCATTGGCGCGTCGGCCAGCCGCACCCATTCGCGCATCGGCGCTGTCGAACTATTGTTCAAAAAAATGCTCACCACCGCAGCCTAACCAAGCGGAGACTGCAGATGAAATCCCCAAATCCGACTATGCACTGAATGTTTCAGGCACTTTCGGCCCCTACGAACGTGACGCATTGTCGCTTACAAGCCGATCGCACCAAACTCTTGTCAACCCCGCATCCGAGTTCGCTCGGCTATCGACAAGCTGCCAGGCTGCTCCTATCGCGCCTCAGCCGACAGGACCGGCAGTGCCAAAGCCAGAATTTGACGCACGCGCGCCATTCCATTTGTGACGGACTGTTCAATCTGAGCGTGAATCTCGCCTTCATCCAGACCAGCCGCCCAGTTCACCGAAACCGCGAGACTGGCGTATTCGAGACCGAGTTCACGCGCGAGTCCCGCTTCCGGCATGCCGGTCATGCCGATCATGTCGCAGCCATCGCGACGCAGACGACGCACCTCGGCCGGTGTTTCTAGGCGCGGCCCCTGCGTCACCGCCATCACCCCGCCGTCCATAAGCTCGATACCGGCATCGGCCGCAGCCCGCAGCAGAATGGCGCGCAGTCGCGGCGTATACGGGTCGGAAAACTCCACATGCTGCAAAGCATCCGGCGGACCGTCGGAATAACTGTGCTTGCGCCCCCAGCTGTAGTCGATGAGGTCGTCGGGCACCGCGAGCTGTGCCGGGCCCATGGACTCGTGAATGCCGCCAACGGCGGAAATCGAAATCACGCTGCGCACGCCGACCGAATACAGGGCCCACAGATTGGCGCGATAGTTGATGGCATGCGGCGGGATCTTGTGGCCCTCACCGTGGCGCGCAAAGAAAATCACCGGCTGATCGTTCCAGCGCCCCAGATGCAGGGGGCCCGATGGCGTGCCGTAGGGGGTATCGATACCGCGACTCTCGTCGATCACGAGACCGGGCCATTCGTTCATGCCGGTACCACCGATGACAGCAATCATCTAGCGCTCACTCCGCTGCGTCATCCGGCTCGGCGACGGCGTAGATGCCCGGCAACTGGCGCCAATAGCTCTTGTAGTCCATGCCGGCGCCGAACACGTAGCGATCCGCCACTTCGAGGCCGACGAACTCTGCGCTGACACCCGGCGCGCGCCGCGAATGGGTCTTGTCGACCAGCACCAGGGTCTTGAGCGACTCCGGCAGCTGCGCGCGCAGCGCGCCCTGGACTTCGGCGAGGGTATGACCCTCGTCGAGTATGTCGTCGACGATCACGACGTGCCGTCCCTTCAACGGCAGTGTCGGGCTGACCTTCCACACCAGTTCGCCACCGGTGGTCTTGCCGCGATAGCGCGAGGCATGCAGATAGTCGATCTCGAACGGAAAGTCGAGACGCCGGCTGACTTCCGCGGTCGTGACCAGCCCCCCCACCATGACGCAGATCAGGATCGGATTGAGCGTGGCGTATTCCGCCGTGAGCCGGCCTGCCAGGCGGTCGTAGGCAGCGTTGACGGCCGCCTCATCGTGCAGACAATCGGCCTGGGCGCGAATCTGTCGCACCTCATCGAGCAGTTCGGACATGCTGAGTGCGGGTTCAGTCGAAGGAGGCGGAAGTCTACCCGCGGGCGCCCTCGCGCCGATAGACCGCAGCCAGCCGGCGGCTCGCCGCCGGCCGCGATTTGACCGGCAGGGCATCCAGCACCTGGACCACCGCTTCACGGTCGTTGCAGACCGGCAGCATGTCGCAGCCAGCGTCCAGCGCCATCTCGCAGCGCACCACGGCGTCGCCGACCACGGCGGCGCCTTTCATCGAAAGATCGTCACAGAACACCGCGCCCTGGTAACCGAGCTTGCGCCGCAGATAGTTGCGTATCCACTTTCGCGACAGGCTGGCCGGCGTTTCGTCGACGGCCGAATAACGCACGTGCGCCATCATCAACGAGGCGATGCCGTCGTTGATCAGGGCCCTGAACGGCACCAGATCGCGGGACTCGATCTGCTCCATCGCGCGCCGATCCACCGGCAGTTCCAGATGCGAATCGGCGGCGATTGCGCCGTGCCCCGGAAAGTGCTTGCCGGTGGCGGACATTCCGTACTCGGCCATGCCGGCGATGAACGCCCGCGCCAGGGAAATCACACGGCGCGGATCTTCGTCGAAAGCGCGGTCGCCGATCACCGTGCTGACGCCGTGGTCGAGATCCAGCACCGGCGCGAAACTCAGGTCGATGCCGAATGCGGTAAGTTCACGGGCGATCGTGGCGCCGTGCGCCTGCGCCGCGTGCAGCGCGCGCACCGAGCTTTCGTCCCAGAGCTTTCCAAGGCTGCGCATGCTCGGCACGCGCGAAAATCCCACGCGAAAGCGCTGAATGCGACCGCCCTCGTGGTCGACCGCCAGCAACAGACGCGGACGCTTGAGCGCCAGCAGCTCATTGCACAAGGCGCGCAACTGCTCCGGATCACTGTAGTTGCGCGCGAACAGGATCACGCCGCCGATCAGCGGATGCTTGAGCACATCGCGGTCCTCGTCGCTCAACGCGAGCCCGCCGACGTCCGCCATGATCGGTCCGATCGTTGCCATGTTCGCTGGGCTTCCTGATCTTTAGATTCGTATTAGTCGTGCACGTCCACCGGCGTGCCGGCGCCGACGCGGTCGAAGAGTTCGACGATGTCCCGATTGCGCATGCGGATGCAACCGTGCGAGCGCGGTTCGCCCATCGGCTCGCTGTCCGGCGTACCGTGAATGTAGATGTAACGGCGTTGACTGTCACAGTCACCGAAGCGATTGAAGCCCGGCTCGCAGCCGCACAGCCAGAGTATGCGCGTCAGTATCCAGTCACGCTGCGGATGCGCCGCTGCGAGTTGCGGCGTCCAGATTTCGCCGGTGGCCCGGCGCCCCACGAAGACCGTACCGAGTGGCTCGCCCGCACCGATCCGTGCACGAATCCGGTGCCGGCCGCGCGGGGTACAGCCGGAGCCCTCGCGTTCGCCTGCCCCATTGGCGGCGGTGGATACGACGTAACTGGCCAATGGCTCGCCACGGGCGTCGAGCAGCTGCAAACGCTGCACGGCGATGTCGACCAGCAGGCGGTTCACGGCCAACGGGTATACGGAGTCTGCGCCAGCGCGTGGTTGTAGTAGCGCGCGTCATCGGTCACTTCATCGCCTACCCAGGCCGGACGCGTGAACGACGCGTCCTCGTCTTCGAGTTCGATTTCCGCGACCACCAGGCCGGCGTTGTCGCCTTCGAAGACGTCGATTTCCCAGGTTCTGCCATCGTGCTCAAGATAGTGGCGTACCTTGTCGACACGGCCGATGCACAAGCTCGCCAGCATCGGTTCGGCATCCGCCAGCGGAATCTCGTATTCGTATTCTGCGCGCGCGCTGCCGACGATCGCGGCCTTGATGTTGAGATGGGCGTGCTCGCCGGCGACGCGCACCCGGACCGAGGCGCGACCACCCGGTTCCACCAGATAACCCTGACGCATCGGCTGCGCGCGGGACACCTGAGCGCGCCAGCTGTCGCCCCGCACCAGAAACTTTCTTTCAATCTCGATCGCCATATTTTCCTCAGCGAAAGCGTGCCATGCGCCAGACCGCGAGCACCGCCACCAGGGCGGTCGGCAGTCCGGCGCTGAGCATCGGCGGCCAACCGTAGATCTGACCGGTGCTGGCAACAACCTCGTTGACGATCCAGTAGCCGAGCCCGAACAGGATGCCGATCAGCAGACGCTGGCCGGCACCGGAATCGCGTAGTGGCCCGAGCACGAACGGAATCGCCAGCAGCATCATCACCACCACGCTGATCGGCGAAATCAGCTTGCGCCACAGCGAAAGCCGATAGCCGCCGGAGTCGAGGCCGTTGTCATCCATGTAGTGGATCAGGCGCACCAGGCCGCCCATCGACAGACTTTCCGCCTCCAGCACGAACAGACGCAGCACGTCGGGCGGCAAGTCCTCGTTCGTCCAGTCCGCATGTTCGATGGAATTGGCGGTGGTGCGGTCGTCGCCGAATTCGGTGCGCTCGATACCCGAAAGGCGCCAGCGCCCATCCTGATAAAGGCCATCGTCGATCTGGCTCACGGCGGCCAGCGACAGGTCGTCGTTGAGGGTGTAGGCAGTGACATCGGCCACATGATCTTCACCGAGCAGACTGCGGATGTGGATCACATTGTTGCCCTGCCGCAGCCACACCGGTCCGGCCGCCGCGTTCGGGTCGACGCCGTGCTTGGCGACATCACGCAAGGTATCCGCCGCACGCTGCCCGGCCGGCGCCACCCAGTCGCCCAGCATGAACGCGCCCATGCCGAGCAGCACGCCGGCCAGCGTGGTGGCGCGCCCCAGTCGCAACACCGACACCCCGACCGCGCGCATCGCCACCAGTTCACCCTGGCTGGCCAGTGCGCCCAGCCCCAACAGGGTGCCCAGCAGCGCGATCATCGGCAGCATCGTCAGCAGGCCTGAGGGCACCAGCAGCGCGATGTAAAGGCCCAGTTCGACAAAGCCGAAATTCCCCCCAAGTTCGCCGGCTTCGGAAACGAAGGCGATGAAAGTCTGGATCGCGGTGAGCCCCAGTGCGGTCACCGCCGTCAGGCCCAGCACGTTGGCGATGATGTAGCGGTCGAGACGATTCATGAGGCGCGCCTGCGTGCGAACCAACCGGCGCGTTGCGCGATCAGCACCAGCGCCAGCGCCAGGAAGATCGCGTGCACCCACCACAGACCCAGCGCCGAGGGAATCTTGCCGTCGGCAATGCCCACCTGGCCCAGCGCCAGCAGGTTGGAGTAAACCAGATACACCAGGATGCCGAGCACGATCTTGCCGTAGCGGCCCGAACGCGGCGAGGCGTGCGACAACGGCACCGCCAGCAGCACCAGGATCAGCACCGCGATCGGCGCCGAAATGCGCCAGTGCAGTTCCGCCAGGTCTTCCGGTTCGCCGGAGGCCAGCAGCGCCGAAGTCGTCGCCAGCTTGCGCTTGCCCGCCACGTACAGGACGTCGGGAGGCTGCACACGCATGCCGAAGCGCTTGAAGCGCATGATTTCGTAGTCGGCGCGCCCGGGCGTGCCAACGTAGCGCTGGCCGTCCGTGAGCGTGATCTTACGCTCGCCGCTTTCGCTGTCGATGTCCTGCTCGCCGGCATGTGCGGTGATCACACCGGAGTATTCGGGATCGTCGACCCGCACGAAAATATTCTCGAGCTCGCCGGCATCGCCGCTCATCGACTGCGTATAGAACGTTGCGCGGCCATCCCCGAGATCCTTGAAGGCCCCGGGTTCGAACGGTGCGAATTGAACCAGACGACGCGAATCCTTGACCAGTTGATCGACGATGCGCCCAGACCAGGGACCAATCTGAAATGAAAGCAGCGCCGTCAGGCCCGCCAGCGCCAGCGCCAGACCAATGAACGGCCGGTACAGACCGCCCAGACCGACGCCGCACGCGGTCATCGCAGAAATCTCCTGGTCCTTGTAGAGCCGGCCCAGCGCGAGCATCACACCCAGCAGCAGCGACACCGGAATCAGGATCAACAGATAGTGCAAAGCCGACAGGCCAACGACCTTGAGCAGCAGCTGGCGCGGCAGTTCGCCGGCCGCGGCCATCGACAGAAAGCGGATGAAGCGCGTGGACAGCATGATCGCCAGCAATACGCCGGTGACCGCCAGCCAAGACGCTGCCCCTTCCCGCATCAGGTAACGATTGAGTACACCGCCGGTCAAGTCACACTCCAGAAGTTTTGAATTCGGAGATCAAAAATCCCCCATCCCCGACCATGGACGGCCGACGACAAATTGAGCAGTTTGCACAGAGCCTGGGACACCGCTTGGTGATTCTTGAGTCGCTCATTACAATGCGGGCTCAAAATCCGGTGCGAATTCGAAAAATGCACCGGAAAAGCCGAGACTTCGCGGCGTTCGCGCGACACCCCCGCTTCCTCCCAGCGGCGCCCTCAAAGTCCAAAAATCGAAACCCGGTCAGATTCAACGGAGCCCTTCGTGGAATATTTTGTCAAAAGCGGAAATCCAGAAAAACAACGCGTCGGTTGCGTCGTGGTTGGCATCTTCGACCGGCGCAAGCCGACCGAAGCCGCCGCGGTGCTCGACACCGTCAGCGAAGGCGCCATCGGTTCGGCGCTGCGCCGCGGCGATATGGACGGCAAGGCCGGCTCCACGCTGGTCCTGCACAACCTGCCCAACATGTTCGGCGACCGCGTGCTGCTTGTCGGCCTGGGGCGCGAGCGCGATTTCAACGAGGCGGCCTATCGCAAGGCGATCCAAACCTCCGTGCGCGCCGTCCGCCAGACCGGCGCAATCGACGCGGCATCTTACCTCACGCACCTGCCGGTCAAGGGGCGCGATTTCCACTGGAACGTACTCCAGGCGATGCTCAGTACGCTGGACACCTACTACCGTTTCGATGAATGCCGCGGCACCGCAGCGCGTCGCACGCTTCCGGTCTACAAGCTGGAGCGGCTGACCTTCGACGTGCCGCGCCGCTCCGACCTGCCGGCCGCCGAACGCGGGCTCAGCGAAGCCATTGCGATCGGCGCCGGTGTCGATCTGGCCAAGAATCTCGGCAATCTTCCCGGAAACTACTGCACGCCGAGCTATCTCGCCGAAGTCGCCCAGGGTCTCGCCAAGCAGTACAAGTCGGTCAAGGCCAAGGTGCTCGAACAGGCGGACATGGAAAAACTCGGCATGGGCGCGCTGCTGTCGGTGTCGCGCGGCAGCCGGCAGCCGCCGAAGCTCATCGTGCTCGAATACAACGGTGGCGCCAAGGGCGAGAAGCCGATCGCACTGGTCGGCAAGGGCCTGACCTTCGACGCTGGCGGCATCTCGATCAAGCCGGCGGCGGCGATGGACGAGATGAAGTACGACATGTGCGGTGGCGGCAGCGTGCTCGGCACGTTCAAGGCGCTGGCCGAACTCGGTCCGGCGATCAACGTGATCGGCGTGGTGCCGGCCTCCGAGAATCTGCCGGACGGCCAGGCGCTCAAGCCGGGCGACATCGTCACCAGCATGTCGGGCCTCACCATCGAAGTACTCAACACCGATGCCGAAGGCCGCCTGATTCTTTGCGACGCTCTGACCTATGTCGAGAAGAACTACGATCCGGAATACGTGGTCGACATGGCGACGCTCACCGGCGCCTGCGTGGTCGCATTGGGTCAGCACGCCACCGGCCTGTTCAGCAACCAGCCGGGGCTGGCGCGACGCCTGCTCAACGCCGGCGACTTCATCGGCGACCGCGCCTGGGAACTGCCGCTGTGGGAGGAATACCAGACACAGCTGCGCTCGCCGTTCGCGGATGTGGCCAATGTCGGCGGACGCGACGCCGGCGCCATCACCGCCGCCAGTTTCCTGCACCGCTTCACGCGCAAGCTGCGTTGGGCGCATCTGGACATCGCCGGCAGCGCCTGGAAGTCCAACCCCAAGGGCGCGACCGGTCGACCGGTAGGGCTTTTGATGCAGTTTCTGCTGGATTTCGCGGCGAAGAAGGAAGGGTGAAGCCCGCGCCGAGCCACACTCCCCGGGTCCCCGGTCCCGGGCCCCGGGTCCCGGCTTTTCCGGCATGACCCGCGTCGACTTCTATGTGCTGCCCGAAACCGAGGATATCGGTCCGGTGCTGACGGCCTGCCGGCTGTGTGAGCGGGCGGCAGGCGAACGGCTTCGAATCTATGCCTATGTGCCAAACCCGGCGCTGGCGGACGACATCGACGCGGCACTCTGGACCTTCAAGCAGGGCAGCTTCGTCTCGCATGAGCGCGTTGAGGCCAGGGGCGAGGATATGGCGCTGGCGTCGGTGCTGATCGGTGCCGGCGATCCGCCTTCCAGCCATCACGACGTGCTGCTGAATCTGGGCGATGAGGTCCCCGCTTTCTTCAGCTGCTTCCAACGCGTGCTGGAAATCGTCCACGGCGACGCCGAAACCCGCGCGCGGTCGCGCGCACGGTTCAAGTTCTATCGTGATCGCGGCTACGATCTGGCCTCACACAAGCTCGGAGCCCGCACATGATGCGACGACCCGCAGACATCGCCTTCACCCTCGCGCTCGTTCTGTCACTGAGCGCCTGCAGCCTGTTCAGCACCGAGGTCGACCCGGCCACGCGGCAATCGCTGACGACCGCCGTGCCCAAGGGCTCCACGGTCGCCGAAGCCCAGTCCGCGATGAGCGGCGAGGGCTTCTCCTGCGTGACCCACAAGGGTCCGTATCTGGACTCGGATGGCCGCGAACATGCCGCCGACCGCATCCTCGCCTGCACGCGCCGGCCCGGCCGGATCAGCATGAACTGCGCAAACCGCGATCAGGTTTTCATCCTGATCCAGGGCGAAACCACCGGCCGCAGCTTCATCACGCACGGTCCGTCCTGCGGCGACGCCTGAGTCACGCCGGCCGGTCTCTGACAGCATTCCACGCGCATTTCCATTAGAATACCGGGCAACAAGTTGCCTAGTCAGCAATTTGCCCGCCGTCGAGTTCCGGCTCTTTCGTGACGGTCGGCCCGCCTGGGAATGACGCATCGGCAAGTCTCTTGATGCCGTCGTGGCGATCGCCGCGGCAGGCTGCGAGCATGCTGTCCCGTCGCTACGAGTACGCATGAGTCCACTGGAAGAACTGTTCGAACGATATGGTCCGCGCTACCGGCTTTGGGTCACCCTGACGGTGATGCTGGGGCTGGTCGGCTTGGGCATGTCGATCACCATCGTCAACGTCGCGATTCCCTACATCAAGGGCGCCTTCGGCATGAGTGACGCGCAGGTGCAGTGGCTGTCGACCGGCTTCCTCGCCTCCACCACGGTGTCGCTGCTGATCTCGCCCTGGCTGGTCTCCGCCGTAGGCCAGCGAGCCACATTCATGGGCTTGCTGCTGGTATTCATCGCCGCCTCGATCCTCGGTGGCCTGGGCGAAGGCATGGCCGCGCTGGTGGCGGCACGGGTGCTGCAAGGCGCGATGACCGGCCTGATCCGGCCGGTGGCGATGGAGGCGCTGTTCGCGGTCTACCCGCCACAGTCGCGCGGCATGGCCACCGCGATGTACGGCATGAGTCTGAGCCTGCCGCTGACGCTGGCGACCGTGGTCGGCGGCTGGCTGGTCGAGAACTACTCCTGGCGCCATGTGTTCTTCATTGTCTTGCCGGTGTGCGTGGCCGGCGTGGTCATGGGCTATTTCTTCCTGCCCGGACGCGAACACCACGGCGAGCGGCCGCCGTTCGACTGGCGTGGCGCGGTGCTCGCCTTTGTCGCGATCTTCGCGGTACTGGCCGCGCTGTCCAACGGTCAGCGCTGGGGCTGGAACGATCCGCGCGTGCTGGAGCTGTTCGGCCTGGGGGCGCTGTGCACCGCGGCGTTCATCGTCTGGCAGAAGCGAGCGGTACGTCCATTGCTGGATCTGGAGGTCTTCTCCAACCGCGTATTCCTGGCCGGCGCGATCGCGATGTTCCTGTTCGGCGGCACCTTCTACGGAATCATGTACCTGCTACCGCAGTTCGTGCAGTCCATCCTGCATTACAGCCCGATCAGCGCCGGCCAGATGTTCCTGCCATCCACACTGGTGCTGGCCGTGCTGGTACCGCTGGTCGGCCGCCTCAGCGACCGCATCCCCGGTCACTGGATCACGCTGCCGGGGCTGGCCTGCGCGGTGTTTTCGGTCTGGCACATGGCGCAGATGGACTGGAACACCTCGTTCGCCGCGCTGGCCACGTCGATGGCGGTGCTGTCGGTCGGCATGGCCTCGTTTCCGCCGCCGATCCTGTCGCGCTCGATCGCGTCACTGTCGGCGGATCTGGCGAGCTACGGTTCCGGCACGATCAATTTCGCCTTGCAGCTGGGTGGTGCGCTGGGCACCTCCCTGCTGGTGATCATCCTCGATCGCCGGACCGCCCTGCACGGGCAACATCTCAATGCCGGCGTCAATGCCGACAACGGCATGGCCCAGCAACAGCTGGGCCAGCTGGCGCATCTGGCCGGGCAGCTTGGCGTTCCGGCCCCGCATCAGTCCGCGGTGGCGGCCTACCTCACGCAGCGCACCGAGGCGATCTGGGCCTCGACGCTCGGCTACCAGGACGGCTTCTGGCTGCTCGTGGCCAGCCTGACGGTGGTCGCCATCCCCGCCCTGCTGCTCAGCCGTTGGCAACACACGGCCCGTGCGTAACGCCGGAGCCGGAATCACGACATCCGATTCGAGGAAGCAACGCATGAATTCCCCCAATCCACGCCCTGAACCCGGCAGCCGCTACAAGCCGGTCAAACTGGCCGCCACCGGCTTGCTGGTTCTGCTGTGCCTGACCTGGGGCGGCCTGGCCATCCACCACGGGCTCACCCACGTCAGCGCGCAGGATGCGCGGGTGATGGCGAACCAGGTCACGGTGAGCAGCCGACTGCCGGGCTGGGTCGACGAATTCTCGATCATGGCCGGCGATCATCTCGCCAAGGGCAGCTCGGTGGCGAAACTCTACAGCGCCGCCGACGAACGCCAGCGCCGGACCCTGGAAGCGAACGTGGCCACGATGCAGGCACGCGTCGACTACGAGCAGGCCCGTCTGAAGCTGGCGCAGCGGCAGTTCCAGGGCGGCGTCAATGTGAGCGGCCAGGAACTCGCCGCCAGCCGCGCCGCCGAACAGGCGGCCAGGGCGCGCAAGATTCAGGCGGAAAAGGATCTTGCGCGCTCCGAGCGCCTGCTCGGGAATGACTCGATTTCGCAGCAGCAGCGCGACCGTGACTATTACGCCTTCCAGGCCGCCGAGGCCGAATACGAGCAGGCCCACCAGCAGGTCGAGGTCAGCCGCTCGGAGGCGGACAACGCACAGGTCGGCTATCTCATCAATGGCTCGCAGATGCCGCTGCCCAATCCGGAGGTGCTGCGCGTCGAACTGCAGGTGGCGCGTCAGGAACTGGCGCATGCCGAGGCAGAACTGGAGCAGGAGCAGCTGCGTCTGCACGATCTGGTGGTGCCCAGCCCGATCGACGGCGTGGTCAACAAGACCCTGGTGGACCAGGGCGAATACGTCGCCGCCGGCCAGCCGATCCTGATGATGCACAACCCGGACAAGCTGTGGGTGGACGCCAACATCAAGGAAACCGACATCGGCGAGCTGCGCGTCGGCCAAGCGGTCGCGATCACCGTGGACGCCTATCCGGACGAGAGCTTCTCGGGCAAGGTCCAAGTGATCGGCCGTGCCGCCACCAGCCAGTTCGCGCTGCTGCCGGACCCGAACCCTTCCGGCAATTTCACCAAGATCACGCAGCGCGTGCCGGTGCGCATCAGCCTGGACCAGGGCCCGACCGAGCTGATCGGGCCCGGCATGATGGTGGAAGTGGATATCGACATCCGCGATCGCGAGTCTGGCGACAAGACCGAGCACACCACGGCCGGGCTCTGAGTGTCGGCCACGCTGTGGACCGTGAGCACGCTGGGCATGTCGATGAAATGGCAGCGTGTGCCGTCGAAGTAGTCGCAGCCCGGCGGCTTGCTGCCCAGCTTGCCGACGTAGTGGACGATGCGGTGCGCCGCCAGATCGTCCAGCGTCTGCGGCACACCGCAGCGCTGCAAATAACTGGGGCTGGCACAGTTGACGCTGCGAAGCTGCCCCAGCGGTCGTGCCACCAGGCTGGAGTCCGGCAGCGCGCCCATGCGCAGTCCGTGGTCGAGCAGGTTCAGGCCGCCGGGCGCAGCGCGATCGCGCTGCCACTGGACGTCGGCAACAGCGCTTCTTTCGCGGGTTTCGCCGAACAGCTAAGCGCCAGCCTGCGTGAGGTCTGGCAACGCAAGAAGTTCGAGTTCCTCATCGACAACGCCGGCACCGGCGTGCATGCACCCTACGCCGAAACCAGCGAGGCGCAGTTCGACCAGATGGTGAACATCCATCTCAAGGGACCGTTCTTCCTGACGCAGACCCTGCTGCCATTGATCGCTGACGGTGGCCGCATTCTCAACGTCTCCAGCGGACCGGCGCGCTGTTCACTACGTGGGGACGCCGCCTACGCGGCGATGATGGGCGGCATCGAGGTGCTGAGCCGGTACCATGCCGCCGGCGATTCATTCTGCCGGGTGCGGCTTGCGGCATGGCCGTTAGAGATAGCCGTACTGGCGCAGACTGTCGTCGGCGATCGACTCGACCACGTCGAAGCCGCCATAGCGGTTGCTGTGATGAATCACGCCGACCTGTGCGATCTGCTGCCGATAGGCTTCGTTGTTCGGCAACGGCAGCTTGCAGAACTCGTGGATCAGGCGCATCTGCTCGCGCGGATTGTGCAGCACGTCCTCGTAGCGGACTTCGTAGCAGTGCTTGAGCTGCGGACGCAGCTGGTTCATCAGTTTCACCGAGTCGTCCCAGACCGTGGCCGTGGTGCGCAGATCGTCGAGCCCGTATTCGTCCGCCGCCTGTTCCAGCGCCGGCACACGCGGATAGGGCACGAACGGCTGCTCGCGGAACAACGGGTGAGCCACCTTGATGTCCTGTTCGCGCTGACGGCGGAACAGCTTGAGCAGCGAGTTGGCGACCATGCGCCCGTCGCGAACCAGGTAGATGAAGCGTGCGTCCGGGAAGATGTCCTGCAGCAACAGCACCTCGGTCAGCAGCGCCGGGCACTTGCTGAGAAACCGCCGGGCGCCCCGCTCACGTGAGCAGGCGATCACCTGCCGGATCGAGTCCCGGATCCAGTCGATGCGCTCCGGCGCAAAGTCGTCGATCCGGCGGGGACTGCGGCTCAGCGTGCACGGGTCCATGTCCAGCGCCTCGCCCCAGAAGCCCATCGCCTCCGACGGCGAGCTGCCGTCGACGTAGACGCTGTCGCGCAGATAGCGTTCGCCGCGCACGTCGAGTCGCAGCTTGCGGCGCAGCCATTCCACGGCATAGAAGGTCCGCGGATCGCGGAACATGTTCATGGTGTGAGTGAAGTAGGCAATGCGCTCGTTGGTGGCGAGCAACTGCATCATCATGGTCGAGCCGCAGCGCGGCGTGCCGATGATGAACACCGGGGCCTCGATCTCGATGCCGCGCGTATCCGCCTTGAGCAGGCTGTGGCTCAGCAGCTTCATCAACCGGGCGCTGGGCGGTTCGCCCGCGGGCACCGCATGCTGGGATTTCCACTGCCGCGACAGCAGTAGCCGGGACGCGAGGTTGCGGTAGACGACGGGAGCGGCAGCTTTATCGGACATCATGCAGAGCAGGAAGTCAGGAACGGGCCGGCAGGCGGTCCGGCCAGATCACGGCGCGACACGCCAACAGCGCATCGCCGGTTTCATCGAATGTGGATCGCCAGCGCCGGTATTCGGTCATGCCGCCCTGGTCCCAGGGATCGAAACCCGGCCGGTAGTAGGCCAGATAGTGGCCCAGCATGGAGCTGTACAAGCCACCCGGACCGAACAGCCCCTTGAGGCCTCTTGCCCACAGGCGCGCCTGTTGTCGGCGCGGCAGGCCGTCGGCATTGAACATCAACTGCATGACGAAGAAGGTGTGCAGAAAAAACTGCAGGCTGATGTACATCATCGCGCCGGCGCGCAGAACGTAGCCGCCGCCTGCGGCTTCCCGCAAGACGCGCAATGCCACCGCCTTGTGTTCGATTTCCTCGGCGCCGTGCCAGGTGAACAGGGCCACCACGCGCTCATCCGCGTCCGCGAACACGTCCCGACCACGCTCGAACAGGCCATGCGAGGTAATGGAGGTCATGTGCTCACCGGCTGCCGCCAACGCCAGGGTGAGCTTTTTCGGCATGAATTTGCGGAATGTGTCCAGCGCCCTGCGGCTGCGTCGATCGACCGCGTCCACCGGCATGCCCTGAGGTTTCAGGCGCTCGTTGAAGCGGGCGTGCTCCATCGAGTGCTGACCTTCCTGACGCACAAAGTCCTTCACGGCCCTGGCCAACTCCGGGTCGTCGATACGACCGGCGAAGTCGCGGACGCACTGCACAAAGAAGCGTTCGCCCGCCGGAAAACGCATCGAGCAGGCATCGAAGAAACGAGTCCAGAACGGGTCGCCCGCAAACCAGTAACGGGGTATGTCGGCGGCGAGCCCGAAGTCGAGCCCCTGTCGCGGGATGATTGTCGGCTGGTCCTGCATATTGATCGAGCCCCCCTCGATCCGTCGTTTCGGCGCGTGCTGTGTCCCGGCCAGCCTAGCAGCTTGGCGATCACCACTCGTCCGCAGCGCCCCCGGAACCGAGATACATTTCACCTTTCCCGCCGAGTTTTCCGTCCCGTGAATGCCCGAGAATGGCGCGCCGCGTGCGCCTTGACCTTTGTCAGCGTGCTGAGAATGCTGGGCATGTTCGCGATCCTGCCGGTGCTCGCGCTCTACGCGGATCAGCTCCCGGGCGGCGCCACTGCGATCCAGGTGGGTCTGGCCATCGCCCTGTTCGGACTGGTGCAGGCGCCTTTGCAGATTCCGTTCGGCATCGCCTCGGACCACTTCGGACGCAAACCGGTTGTCATCGGCGGGGTGCTGCTGCTGGCCGCCGGCAGCTTTGTCGCGGGCCGCGCACAGGACATTCAATGGATCATGCTGGGGCGAGCGCTGCAGGGTGCCGGCGCGGTGTCGGCGGTCCTTGCGGCCTGGCTCGCGGACACCACCCGCGACGAGGTCCGCGCCCAGGCGATGGCGGTCCACGGCGCCGGTGTCGGACTGTCATTCGTACTGGCCCTGGTGCTGGGGCCTGTGCTGGCCGGGAGTATCGGCGTCAAGGGAATCTTTTCCCTCACCGGCGTGCTCGCACTGCTCTCGATACCGGTCTTGCTGGCCGGTGTGGGCAAGGCGCCGATACAGGCGCCCGCATTGGCGACGACCAACGATGGCGCGCTCCGGACCCTGCGCGAACGCCGGCTGCTCGGCCTCAACGGCGGCGTGTTTCTGCTCAACGCCATGATGACCTGCCTGTTCGCCGCCATGCCGTTCGCGCTGGTCGACACACTCGGCCTGCCGGCCGCCCGGCACTGGATGTTCTACCTGCCGGTGCTGCTCGGTTCGCTGCTGCTGGTCTGGCCCCTGCTGCGCTGGCAAGGTCTGACCCCGGTACGGGGTCTGATGTTTCAGGGCGCGGTGGCCTTGCTCGGGCTGTCGCTCGGGCTGGCGGCGATCGCCCTGCAATCACGCGCCACGCTGGTGATCACGATCGTGCTGTTTTTCATCGCCTACGGCTATCTGCAGGCGACGATGCCGGCCCTGGTATCGCATGTCGCCGCGCCGCGACAACGCGGGTTGGCGCTGGGCGTGTTCAATACCGCCCAAGTGCTGGGTGCGGCAATCGGCAATCTGATCGGCGGGCTTGCGCGTCAGCAGGGCGGCACGGCGGCCACGCTGCTGGCCGCCGCGCTGCTGTCCGTGATCTGGCTGAGCTTTGTCCGCAGCGGCCGCCTGGCGGACCGCAAAACGAATTGAATGCGCACAACCCCGTGACGGGGCGTGACGACACAGCACGGGACGATCCGGTCCGGACCACGCATTCCAGCTAAAATGCGCGACCCAAGTGCGCCGCCACGCGGCGCACACCCGATCTCAATACGATCCCGTTGTTCGGTCAGGCCGCACCAGGCCGCCGATTCATTTGTGTAAAGCAGGCATGGACAAGGCATTCGAACCGAAAACCGTGGAGGCGCGCTGGCGCCAGTCCTGGGAAGACAGCGGCGCCTTCGCGCCCAGCGGCAAGGGCGATCCGTACTCGATCGTGATTCCGCCGCCGAATGTCACCGGCACGCTGCACATGGGCCACGCCTTCCAGCACACGATCATGGACGCGCTGACGCGCTATCAGCGCATGGCCGGTCGCGATGCGCTGTGGCTGCCCGGCACCGATCACGCCGGCATCGCCACGCAGATGGTGGTGGAGCGCCAGCTGGCCGCCAAGGGCGAATCGCGGCTGGACCTCGGCCGCGAAGCCTTCCTCGAACGCGTCTGGGCCTGGAAGGAAGAATCCGGCGGCACCATCACCCGCCAGATCCGGCGCATGGGCAATTCGGTGGACTGGTCGCGCGAGAACTTCACGATGAATCCGGCCTACTCCAAGGCCGTGACCGAACACTTCGTGCGCCTGCACGAAGACGGCCTGATCTACCGCGGCAAGCGCCTGGTCAACTGGGACCCGGTGCTGCAGACCGCCATTTCGGACTTGGAAGTCGAATCCAAGGATGTTGACGGCAAGCTCTGGCATCTGCGCTACCCGCTGGCCGACGGCACGGGCCATCTGGTGGTGGCGACCACGCGCCCGGAAACCCTGCTCGGTGACACCGCCGTGGCGGTGCATCCGGAGGACGAGCGCTACCAGTCGCTGGTCGGCAAGACCATTCGCCTGCCACTGACGGATCGCGAGATTCCGATCATCGCCGATGACTACGTGGACAAGGACTTCGGCACCGGCTGCGTCAAGATCACGCCGGCGCATGACTTCAACGACTACGCCATGGGCCAGCGCCACGGCCTGCCGCTGATCAACATCCTCACGCCGACCGCCACGCTCAACGACAGCGCACCCGAGGCCTATCGCGGTCTGGACCGCTTCGAGGCGCGGCGCCGTATCGTCGCCGATCTTGAAGCCCTGGACCTGCTCGAAAAGGTCGAAAACCACAAGCAGACCGTGCCGCACGGCGACCGCAGCGGCTCGGTGGTAGAACCCTACCTGACCGACCAGTGGTACGTGGACCTCACGCGTGAAACCCAGGACGACGGCCGCCCCGGTGGCATGGCGCGCATCACCCGCCCGGCGCTGGAGGCCTTCGGCGAAAACGGTACGATCCGCTTCGTGCCCGAGAACTGGATCAACACCTATAACCAGTGGCTCGGCAACATCCAGGACTGGTGCATCAGCCGCCAGCTGTGGTGGGGCCACCGCATCCCGGCCTGGTACGACGAGCAGGGCAATGTCTACGTCGGACGCAGCGAAGACGAAGTCCGAGAGAAATACGCCTCAGGCCTCACGCCTGGCGCCTCACTGCGACAGGACGAGGACGTGTTCGACACCTGGTTCTCCTCGGACCTGTGGCCGCTGGCGACCCTGGGCTGGCCGGACAACACCGAGGATCTGGCGCGCTACTATCCGACCAGCGTGCTCGTCACCGGCTTCGACATCATCTTCTTCTGGATCGCGCGCATGGTGATGATGGGCCTGTACTTCACCGGCAAGCCGCCGTTTCGCGAGGTCTATGTCACCGGCCTGATCCGCGATGCGGAAGGCCAGAAGATGAGCAAGTCCAAGGGCAATGTGCTGGACCCGCTGGATCTGGTCGACGGCATCAGCCTGGAAGACCTCGTCGCCAAGCGCACCAGCGGCATGATGCAGCCGCAGCTCGCCCAGAAGATCGAAAAGACCACGCGCAAGCAGTTTCCGGACGGCATACCGCCGCTGGGCGTGGACGCGCTGCGCTTCACCTTCGCCGCGCTCGCCAGCCCCGGCCGCGACATCCGTTTCGACGCCAGCCGCGCCGACGGCTATCGCAACTTCTGCAACAAGATCTGGAACGCCGCGCGTTTCGTGCTGATGAATTGCGAGGATCAGGATTGCGGGCAGGACGCGACGCTGGAATTCGAACTATCGGTCGCGGACCGCTGGATCGTATCGCGTCTGCAGAAGCTCGAAACCGAAGTCGCCGGGCACTTCGAAAGCTATCGCTTCGACCTGCTGGCCCAGGTGCTCTACCAGTTCGTCTGGAACGAGTACTGCGACTGGTATCTGGAGCTGGCCAAACCGGCGCTGCAATCCGGCAACGAAGTGCAGCAACGCGGCACGCGGCGTACCCTGGTACGCGTGCTCGAAACCAGCCTGCGCCTGCTGCACCCGCTGATGCCGTTCATCACCGAGGAAGTGCGCGATCGCATCGCCCCGCTGGCTGCGGCCGCGGGCGACACGATCATGCACCAGCCCTATCCGCGCGCGGACGCCAGCCGCATCGACGAAGCCGCCGAAGCCGATGTCGAATGGCTGAAGGCCTTCATCCTCGGCATCCGTCAGATTCGCGGCGAAATGGACATCGCACCCGGCAAGCCGCTGCCGCTGCTGTTGCAGAACGCCACGGCCGCCGATGCCGACCGCACCCAGCGCATGCGCGTGGCGATCGAGTTCCTGGCCCGCGTCGAAGACCCGATGTTCCTGGAATCCGACGAAGTCGCGCCCGAATCGGCGGTGGCCCTGCTCGGCCAGATGAAGCTGCTGGTGCCGATCAAGGGCCTGATCGACAAGGATGCCGAGCTGGCGCGTCTGAGCCGGCAGATCGCGAAGGTCGAAGCCGACCTCGCCAAGGGCGAAGTGCAAATCTCCAATCCCAATTTCGGCAAGGCACCAGAACACGTCCAGGACGGTGCGCGGCAACGCGTCGCCAAGCAGCGCGCGGATCTGGAGGCGCTGCGGGTTCAGGAAGACCGGATCAGGGCGCTGTAGCCCCGCGCTCAGGCGACCTTGGAGTCGGTCGGCACGCGATCGAACCAGGGCTGCGCCCGCTCCAGCTGCCCGGCCAGTTGCAGCAGCCGATCCTCGCCGCCGAAGGCGGCGACGAACTGCACGCCAACCGGCATGCCCTCGCCGTCCCAGTGCAGCGGTACCGACATCGACGGCGTGCCGGTCAGATTGGACAGCTGCGTAAACGGCGTGCGTTGCAGGCTGTCCTGCGCAAGCTGCCGGACCATGCCGGACTTGAGCGCGAGGCGGCCGGCGCGCAAACCCAGCATCAGCGAGATCATCAGCCGCTTGCCGGATGAGAGTTCGAGTTCGCCGATGCGCGCGGCACGCATCGCCACGGTGGGCGTCATCAACAGGTCGTAGCGCTGGTGGTAGTCACCAAGCGCCCGCGCGAAGACGTTCCAGCGACGTCGCGAAGCGACATATTCGCCCGCGTTCATCGATCGCCCCAGCGCCGCCAGCGCCCGCGTCTCCGCCTCGAAGTCATTGCGTCCGGTCAGCCTGCGCGCACGTTCGACATCGGCCGCCACCTGTCCGAAATACATGCGCAGATAGCTGTCGGCCAGCGCGGCGCCATCGATGTCCGGTTCGGCCCACTCGACGTGGTGCCCCAGCGATTCGAGCAGCGTCGCGGTCCGGTCCACGGCTTCGACGCAGGCCGCATCCACTGGCGTGCCGATCGGCGAACGCGTGAGGACGCCAATGCGCAGCGGCGGCGGGTCGATCGCCGCCTCATCGAGGTACGGTCGCTGCGGGGGCGCGATCACGAACGGCGCGCCGACGTCGGCGCCCTGTGCCAGATCAAGCGCCAAGGCGCTGTCGCGAACCGAGCGCGACACCACCAAATCGCTGCTCGCGCCCTCCCAGAGTTCGCCATAGGTGGGCCCCATCGGCACGCGGCCACGCGAGGGACGCAGACCGAACAGGCCGCAGTACGCCGCGGGAATCCGGATCGAACCGCCACCATCGTTGGCACCGGCCATCGGCACGATGCCGGCGGCGACCGCGGCCGCTGCGCCGCCACTGGAGCCACCCGGCGTCCGCGCCAGGTTCCAGGGATTGCGCGTCGCGCCATAGGCATGGGCTTCAGTGATGCCCTTGAGGGCGAATTCCGGTGTCGCGGTCTTTCCGAAGACAATGAGACCGGCCTCCATCCAGCGCCGCACGGCCGTCACCGTCGCCGGCGCCACGGCGTCCATCAGCGCGCGGCTACCGGCCAGGGTAGGCACGCCCTCGATATCCTGCGACACGTCCTTGACCAGGAATGGCACGCCTGCCAATGCACCAGCAGGCGCGCGCCGAGCCAACTGCGAGAGTGCCGCATCGCCAAGGTCGTGCACGATCGCGTTGATCCTGGGGCCGACTTCGCGGCTGCGCGCCAGGGCCAGTTCGAGCAGGGCCTCGGCCGACACTTCTCCGCGTGCGACCAGCGCCGCAAGGCCTACGGCGTCATATCGCCGGTATTCCTCGAAATCCACAGTAGTGTGTCTGTTGTCAAAGAGGGGCGCGATCTCAGCCTGAACTGAGCCGCTCGACCACGGCGCGGTGAACGTAGCCGATCACGCGTCCGTGTTCCAGCACCGGATGCCAGTCACCGGCCGTCAACGGACCCACCTCGGCTTCACTGCGAGTGGGCCTGACCTTGAGTATGCGCGACTGCAACGAAGGCTCGCTGCGAATTCGTGCACCGGCGGTCAAGGCGACATGTGCCGACCCGGCCCGCCCGTCGGCCGAAACCGGCGAAATCGCGGTTCTGACGAGGCCCGAAGGTTCGATGTCGAAGGTCGTCAGATTGGCCCGCAGATCGTCGGCCAGTCGTGCGCACGGCAGCGCATGGGCGGACCGCCAGATGCGCAGCGTCGCCGGCTGGCGGCCGCTGCGCTTGCGCAGGGTTTCGTAGTAGTGGCAGTCCTGATCGGAAACCTTGCCGGCACGCACGGTGACTTCCAGATTGCCACCGGCAACCGGCAGCTCGATCTCGTGCGCATCCCGCAGTTTGGCCACTTCCAGCAGATCCTGGAAACGGGCCAGGTCGGTCGCGGCCTGCCCTTCGAAATCGAGGGCCCACGCCGGCCCAATTTGTATGCACGACCATGCGCAAAGCATCGAAAGCGCTGCGCGCCACCGGCTGATGGATCGATTCAACATCCCTGTTCCCCTGACGACAAGCATTCCTTTGCCGCCCCCGACGACCCGTTTGCTTCCCGCACGGGTTCCAACGCTCACCCTAGTCCGGACCTATCCAAAAGTCACGTACCCAAGGCGCCAGCATGACTAGAGTCCGGAGCGAACACCCCATACGGGGGCTAGTGCGGAAACGGTCAAGCGATTATCCAAGCAGAACATCGGGAATTGCCTGGAATGCTTGCCATGACAGCAATCTTCGGCCGCCCGGTATCCCCTAGACAGGTTAGGACAAAACTACCCCAAGAATGTTTAGGGAACTTCGGACGCGTTAGAATGGCGGCATTCATCAACCGCTTTGCAGCTCGGGGGGGCTAAGAAATATGGACACCACCAGTCTGGCGCGGCTCTTCTTCGAAGGAGCTATTTGCGTCGACGGACGTACTTTTCGCGAATGGTTGCTCAAGGAGCTCTTGCAGATGATCCCGGCGACGGGGGCGATGTGGCGTCGCGGTCATACCGTGTCAGAAATCACGCACAGCCAGACGCTGGTCAATCTGCCGCCGACCACGGCGGCGGTGCTGTCGCGCAATCGCGCCAACATCGCCGTGTACGCGGCGATCGGTGCCGAGCCCGGTGTTGCAGTGGCGCTCGAAGACCTGATCAGCGACGAACAACTGCGTGTCGAGTCCTTCAACCGAAGAGTGCTGGAGCCACTCGGTCTGGGCCGTATCCTCGCCATTCGCGTGGAAGACAAGCTCACCGGGCTGTGTACCGAGATCGCGCTGTTCCGCAGCCTTGATGATCCGCCGTTCGGCAGCGAGGCGAAGTATCTGCTGGCGCGCGCCGCGCCGCTGATGATCGCCGCCGCGACGCAGTCCTACTTCCTCAATGCCGCGCGCCCCACCGCCAGGCACTGGAGCCGGCCGACCGCGCTGGTGGACAGCGAGGGCCGCGTTTACCACGCGCAGGATTCGTTCCTGTCGATGATCCAGAAGCATTTCCCAAGCTGGCGCGGCGGCCCCCTGCCGTTCGACATTCCGGACGACACCATGCGCAGTGAGATCACGGTGGGTCGCCTCACCGTGTTCGTGGAAGTCGACAAGGATCTGGCCTATGTCCGCATCTGGGAGCGTGGCGCGCTTGAAGGCCTGACGGATCGGGAACGTGAGATCGCGGATGCGATCGCCTCGGGACGCAGCTACAAGTCCGTGGCACGCGATCTCGACATCTCTCCGTCCACGGTTTCCAACCACCTGCAGCGCATCTACACCAAGCTGGCCGTGTCCAGTCGCGACGAACTGGCGTCTTTGGTCAACACCGGCGCCGACTGAGTCCGAAGAACTCAGTCGGCGACGACGCACCGGTTCTTGCCACCGCGCTTGGCGGCGTACATCGCCCGATCGGCCGCCCGTACCAAGCCGTCGGCATCCGCGGCGTTGGTCGGGAACAGCGCAAGCCCTAAACTTGCACCGACCTCGACTTCGACCGAGGTCGCCGGTTCACCGGCGCTCAGCTGATACGGCTCGCGCAAAGACTCGCAGATGTCCTCGGCCAGACGCAAGGCCGCCGTCGTCTGGTCGACAAAGCCCTCCATGATCACCGCGAACTCGTCTCCGCCCAGACGAGCGACCGTGTCTTCGGTACGCGTCATCGTTCGCATCCTCTGCGCGATGCTCTTGAGCAATTCGTCGCCCGCATCGTGACCGTGCTGATCATTGACCGGTTTGAATCCGTCGATGTCGATGTAGGCCAGTGCGAACACGTGTCCACTGCGGTGGCTGCGCTCGATCGCCGTCGCCAGCCGGTCGTGAAACAACATGCGGTTGGGTAGTCCGGTCAGTGGATCATGACCAGCCTGATGGCGCGCCAGCGCCTCCAGCCGCCGACGTTCGGTGATCTCGATCTCCAACTGCTTGTTCTGCTCGGCGAGCCTCGCCAGCAGCACCTCCAGCTCGCGGCGACCACGAAACAGGTCGAGGAAAATATTGACCTTCGACAGCAGCACCATGTCGTTGATCGGCTTGGTGATGTAGTCGACAGCGCCGGACCGGTAGCCGCGCAGCCGGTTGAGTTCGTCGCTGCTGGCGGCGGTGACGAAGATCAACGGCGTGTCGCGCGTGCTTTCCTCCTCGGATAGCAGGCTGGCTACTTCGAAACCGTCGATATCGGGCATTTGTACGTCGAGCAGAATCAGTGCGAACTCGTGCTCCAGCGTGGCCGCCAGTGCCTCGTTGCCACCATTCGCCTCCACCAGTTCGGCATCGACCTTGGACAGCAGCCGACGCATTGCGACCAGATTGGCCGGCGTGTCGTCGACGACCAGAATTTTCGGCTTGGTCCCTTCCGTGTGCTGATTCATGCATCCAGTCCTGCAAGTCGATTGAGCAGCGGCCCAACCTTCTCAAGGTCGAGCACATAGTCCGCGCCGGCGATATCCAGCGCGGCAGCCGGCATGCTGGGCGCTTCCGCGGTCGCGGGGTTCTGGACGATGGCCAGCCCGCCGCGTGAGCGGATCGCGGACAGCCCGCGGGCCCCGTCATCGTTGGCGCCTGTCAGCACGACTCCGATCAGCCCGGAACGATAGACGTCTGCGGCACTGTCGAACAGCACGTCTATCGACGGTCTCGAAAAGTTCACGCGCGCCTCGGTGGAGAATGCGAACCGTCCGTCGGTTTCGATCAGCAAATGCATGCCGCCCGGCGCGAGATAAACATTGCCGGCCTGCGGCGCGACCCGCTCCGGCGCCTCGGACACATTCAACGGCGTCCGTGCGGCGTACAGCTGAGCCATGTCGGACACGTCTTCGGTTGCGGTGTGCAGGACCGCGATCACCGGCCAGGGAAAACGGCCGTCCAGGACCGCGAACAGCGTTCGCAAGGCATGAAAGCCGCCCAGCGACGCGCCAACGACCACTGCCCGATACCGTCTAGACGGCATTCGTGCCGCGTAGCCTGTAGAAGGCCTGGCCGCTGCTCACCGGCTTGAACTCGTCCGCCAGCGTGGAAAATATCAGCGATTCCTTGTTGCCGAGACACAGATAGCCCCCCCGCGCCAGGCTGTCGCGAAACAGCGTCAGCACGCGATCCTTGAGGCTGTCGGAAAAGTAGATCAGCACGTTACGGCACAGAATCAGATGCGCCTCGCAGAACACGCCGTCCGCCGTGAGATTGTGGTTGGCGAAGGTGATGTTGCGCTTCAGACGTGCGTCGAGCTTGATATGGTCATAGCCGGCCACGTAGTAGTCGGACAGCGAGCCACTGCCGCCGGCGCGCTGGTAGTTCTCCGAGAACAGTCGCGCGTCGCGTGCCGCGTAGATACCCTCTCGGGCGCGGTCCAGCGCGTGCTCGTTGAAGTCGGTAGCGTAGATCAGGGCCCGGTCGTAGAGGCCGGCTTCCTCCAGCAGGATCGCCAGCGAATACACCTCCTCGCCGCTGGCGCAGCCGGCCTGCCAGATGTTGAACTGAGGGAAGCTCGACAGCCACGGCAGCACATCCTCGCGCAGCCGCTGGAACACCTCCGGGTTGCGGAACATCTCCGTCACCGGCACCGACAGACGTGCGATCAGTTGTGTCAACAAGGTCTCGTCATGCAACGCGCGTTCCGTGAGCTGCGAGATCGTGGCCAGGCCGAAGTGTTCGGTGGCACCGCGCACGCGGCGCTTGAACGAGGCTGGCGAGTAACCGCTGAAATCGTAGCCGTAGCGCAGCTGCATGGCCTGCACGAACAGGCGAACTTCGATGTCCTGCAGGTCCGATGGATGGAGGCTGCTCATACGGGCGCTCGGCGGCTCCGTCAGGCCAGCGGTTTGCGAACGTCGTCGTCGCCGACCCAGACACGCATCAGCGACACCAGCCGCTCGACGTCGATCGGTTTGGACAGATAGTCGTTCGCGCCGGCTTCGAGGCATTTCTCGCGATCGCCACGCATCGCCTTGGCGGTGAGCGCGATGATCGGCAGCCGCAGCCATTGTGCGTTGCCGCGGATGCGGCGCATGGTTTCGTAACCGTCCATGCCGGGCATCATGATGTCCATCAACACTATGTCCATGACGGGCTGCTTTTCCAGCTGCTCGAGTGCCTTGAAGCCGTCCTGCGCCACCACTACGTTGAGGCCGCGGCTACGCAGCGCCTTGGACAAGGCGAACACGTTGCGCATGTCATCGTCAACCACGAGCACGGTCTTTCCAGCCAGGTCGGTACTACGCTCCGTGCTGGGCGCCAAGGCCGGCGCCGATGCCGATTCACGGCGGATCGCGTGCAGGAACAGGCTCACCTCATCCAGCAACCTTTCCGGCGAACGCGCGCCCTTGATGACGATGCTGTCGGTGTATTCATGCAGCTTGAGGTTCTCCTCGCGCGTCAGCTCGCGTGCCGAATAAACCACCACGGGTGGCACCGGACCACTGCGTGCTGCCTGTTCCAGCAGATCGAAGCCGGTTCCGTCCGGCAGCCCCAGGTCCAGAATCACGCAGTCGAACTGGCCGTCCTGCAAGGCTTTGAGACCATCGGCCGCCGTCGCCGCCTCCGTGAGTTCGACCTGCGCTTCGGACAGCAGCTTGCGAACTGCGACCCTTGATGCATCGTCATCGTCCACCACCAGCACGGTGCGGGCGCCATTCGAGGCGAAGTGCATCACGCGGTCGAAGGCCTGGTCGAGTCCTTCCTTGCTGACGGGTTTGTGCAGGAAGCCGACAGCGCCCAGCTCCAGGCTCTTGGCCGACTCCTCGCCAGCGGAAATCATGTGGACAGGGATCGTGCGCGTCACCGGATTGCGTTTGAGGCGCTCGATCACGTCCAGGCCACTCATGCCCGGCAGGGCCACATCCAGCAGCACGCCGGTTGGCCGATACTGCTCGGCCAGGCTCAGGGCGCTGGCTCCGTCGAGCGCGGCGAGCACTCGAAAGCCCTTTTTGCGAGCCACGTCCACCAGGATCTTGAGGAAGACCGGGTCATCTTCCACCGCGAGTATCACCGTATCGCCGGCCTCGATGCGATCGCGGTCGTCATCGACCGGTGCCCGCGTACTGACCGGCGCTGCCGCTTCGGTCAAGATGGTCGGCGGCTGCGGCGCCTGCGTCGTCACCCCGTCGCGACGCAAGGGCGCCTGACTTGGCCGGTCGGCCTCGGCGGGTGGCATCTCGGGCAGGATCAGGCTGAATGAGGAGCCCTCGCCTTCGCGGCTGTGCACGCCGATTTCCCCGCCAAGCATCATCGCCAGACCGCGCACGATGGAAAGCCCGAGCCCGGTCCCGCCGTAATTGCGGCTGGTCGAACTGTCGACCTGCTCGAAAGCCTGGAAGATGCGCTCCAATTTTTCAGCCGGAATGCCGATGCCGGTGTCGGTGACCACCAGGCGTACGAACGCCGGAACCCCGCCAAGCAGGCGTTGCTCACGCACCGGCTCGATGCGCAAACTTACGCCACCGCTGGCGGTGAACTTGAACGCATTGCCGATCAGGTTCACCAGGATCTGTCGCAGTTTGTGCGAGTCGGTCTGCAAGCATTCCGGCGCCTCGGCGGCGATGTCGATATGGAAATCGAGCCCGCGCTGACGTGCGACATGCTGGTACTCGCGCTTGAGCCCGGCGGCGAACAGCGGCAGGTCGATGAAATCAGTGACCACCTCCATCTTGCCGGCCTCGATCTTCGACAGATCGAGAATGTCGTTGATGAGCTGCAGCAGATTGGTTCCGCTTTCGAACACGATTCGGGCGGATTCGATCTGGTCTTCGCTGAGGTTGCCTTCGTCGTTGTCGGCCAGGGTCTTGGCGAGTATCAGCAGGCTGTTGAGCGGCGTACGCAGCTCGTGCGACATGTTCGCCAGAAATTCCGACTTGTACTGGCTGGCCTGTTCCAGGTCCTGGTTGCGCTGCTCGAGTTCCCGCCGGAAGCTCTGCAACTGCTCGTTGAATTCGCCCAGGGTACGGCTCTTCTCCTCCAGTTCCTCGTTGGTCGATTGCAGTTCCTCCTGCTGCACCCGCAGTTCCTCTTCGGACGCGCGTAGCTGCTGGCTCTGTTCTTCGAGTTGCGCATTGCTCGACTGCAAGGTTTCATTGCTTCCGCGCAGAGCCTCCTGTGAGGCATGCAATTCCTCGGCCTGCGCCTGAGTTTCCTCGAGCAACTGGCGTGTGCGTTGTGCATGTCCCAGAGACTCCAGAGCCAGGGACATCACTTTGGTGAGTTCCGTGACGAGTTCCTGCTGGCGGACATCGATGGCTTGGAATCCGGCCAGTTCGAGCACAGCGACCACGTTACCGCCAGCGGTAATCAGCGGCCACAGATACAGCACCCGCGGAGTGGCTGCGCCCAGACCGGATTCGATACGCACGTAGTCCGCGGGCAAGGCATCGATCCGCATGGGGCTTCGCGTCCGCACGCATTGTCCAACCAGCCCCTCACCCTCGCGAACAGCCTTGGTCGTGGGCTGCGTACCATGACTTCCGATGGGCTCGTAGGTGTCTTGTTCGGCATCCCGGTAGAACAAGGCTCCGTACGGCAGCTCGACCACGGGACACAAACGCGAGAGTACGATGGTGGCGAGCGCGCGTGGCGTCGCCTCAGAGCCCATATCCACACTGATGCTGGCCAAACAGGTCTTGATCCACTCCCGATCGGCGGTATTTCGTGCAGCGTCCTGGAACACTTCGAGCGCACGCGCGATATCGCCGACCTCATCGCGGTGGCTCCTGTACGACAGCTCGATATCGAGTCGGCCGCTGGCCAGCTCCTGGGTCTCGCGCGTCAGCTTTTCGAGCGGGCCGGCAATCGAGCGGGAGGCCAGCCGCAGCGTCCCCCAGCCGATGAAGATCCCGAGCCCCAGCATGCCGAGCACTTCGATGTTGCTGATCAGTTTGGACCGGTCCAGGCGCGCTTCACGCTCCGCCAACAACTTGCGTTCTGCACTGATGAAGCGCGTCAACTGGTCGAACAGCTGATCGATCACGACGGCACCGCGCCTGAGCGGGCCGTCCTCCATCGAGAACGGCGCACGCAAGGCGGCCAACCCGCGGCGCCCCTCGACCGCCAGCATCGGCACGACGACGATCTCGCGATAGTCGTCCATCAGCTCACCGATCCGCTCGGCACCGACCCGCTGCTGCGGATTGTCGCTGACCAATATCACCAGGGATGCCAAGGCATCGTCGAACCGGCGGGCGGATTCACGATAGCCAGCGAGCTCATCCGGCGACTCGTAGATCAATGCATTCCGGACCAGTCGCTGCTGATCAAGCACCAGGCCCTTGATCTCCTCGCCGGCGAGCAATACCTCGAAGCTATGCGCGGTCCAGCGGCGCGCGTCCTCGGTGCGCTGCTGCGATACGAAGAACAGGCCGCAGGTCACAGCGAACAACAGCAGCAAGCTGCCGAAGGTCACGGCGATTTTGGTCATGACCCGCCGGTTTGCCAGCCAAGTCCACCTGAGCTCCCGCTTCGCCATCAGCGCCGCACCCCGTTCGCAGCATGGACCAACGCGCGATCAGTCACCCGAGACGCGCAGCTTTTCGCGTATGAAATCCTTGTGCGGGATATGCAGCATGTCCGCAAGACGCCGCACCAGCACTTCCTCGTTCGGATCGAGCCGACCGTCCGCAAAAGCGACCTGCCAGATCATGTTGATCATGCCCTGACGGTCTTCGTAACTCAGTGAGCGGTTCAGGGTCTCGACAAATCCGTAGAGCGAAGTCGTATCGCGCAGCTCCCGGCCGGCGCGTTCCATCAGCATGTCGAGCGCGGCCGAGTCGAGCCCGAAATGGCGCCCGACCAGGTCACGCACGGTCTTGTGCTCGGTCTCCTGCAACTCGAAATCGGCGCGGGCGATCTCCAGCAACAGCACCGCAACCGCCATGCGGCGTTCCGCTTCCGGATCCTGGTTCGGTTCATCGCCCCGGGCGAACAGCTTGCTCAGCGCTTCCAGCAATGGTCAGTCCTTGTGTTCGATCAAAGTCCAAGTGAAACACGCAGGCTGAAGACATCGTTGTCGCCCACGTGCTCGTACTCCGGTGTCAGCGCCAGGAACCCGAGCGTCATGCGGACGCCCGCGAAGAAGCGACCCACGTCGACATCTTCCTTGTCGAGCCCGAATTCGTCGGCGGCGTCAACGGTGCCGAACACCATACCGGCTCCGGCGTAGGGCGTCAGCAGGGTGAAGCCCTTGGAAATCGAAACGTCGAGGCCCGTGGAGTCGTAGTCGATATCGTCGACACCCGACAGCTTGCTGTAACTGGCGCGCACCGCCACCGCCGGCGATGCGATCCCGCCTTTCCACACCGCATAGCGCAGTTCCGCGCCGAACAGGCTGCCATCGGTGCCCGGCACGGCGCTGTAGAACGCTCCCACATCGACCCCAAACGGCAAGCCCTTGCTGGCACTGATGCCGGCCGTTCCGATCTCGCCAAGCTCATCACCGGTCAAGGTCTCCCACGCGTCCTCGTTCTCGACCGGCACGTAGCTGCCGAACACGCCGATCGAAAATCCGGTCAGACCGGACGGCTCGGCCGGACCCAGTGCCTTGTAGTTCAGGGCCGCAGTGATGTCCTTGGCGACATCGCCGAAAGCATCCTGGTCCGGCGTCTCGATATCGAAATCACCGGCCAGCGCCTGTGCCGAGAATGCAAGGCTCAGCAGCACTGCAAATGGGGTCAGAACGCGCAATCTGTGCATGGGGATTCCCCTCCTTGGTTATTGCGGGCGAGCATACCAAACCGAATGTGAAAGCCTGGCTTCGAGCAGCGCCATGTAGCTCAGAAGTTGCTAACGTGAATCACGCGTGGCGTGATGTTGACCTGCCCTCGCCCGCTTGCGGGAGCGGTGGGTGGGGGAACGGCCATGCCGCGGGCGATTCCACGCCGGCTGCTGCTTGGGGCATGGCCCTTAGAGCAGCATCTGCACTAGGTCTGCAGCAATTCATCCAGAAACGGCACGACGGCATCGCGCACCACATCGAGCCGGCCATGGAAGAAGTGCCCGCAGCCTTGCGCTGTCACCAGGCGCGGCTTGGGCGACAGCGTTTCGATCGTGCGTTCGGTTTCCGCATACGGCACCACCTCGTCATCTGTGCCGTGGATCAGCAGCCACGGACAATCCGGCTGCGGCGTCTCGCGATCCTCGAAATAGCGAAACGGCGGCGCCACCGTCACCAGCGCATCCGGCTTCACCCGGGCGGCCGCGCCGAGCGCGACATAGCCACCGAACGAGAAACCGGCCATCACCGTCTGCGCATCGGGCATCTGCGCCTGCATCCACTCGAACAGCTCGACCGCGTCATCGGTCTCGCCAAGCCCTTTGTCGTGTTCACCCTCGCTGGCGCCGACACCGCGGAAATTGAAACGCAGCGCGTACAGCCCGGCCTGCTGCGCAGAGGACGCCAGCATGTACGCCACCTTGTTCGACATCGCACCGCCCATCAGCGGGTGCGGATGACAGACCACGGCGAAGCCCGGGCGCTGGCGCGACTTGCGGGGAGCCGACAGGATTGCCTCAACGGCTCCGCCTCCGGCGCGCAGGCTCAGGTTCCTGGATTCGCCGACAGGGGGTAAGGAATTCGAGTTCATGAAATGGGGCGCTTCAGCACTGCATGGTGGTGGGTTCGCCGGCCAGCAGCGAAACGGATCACAATTCTCGCCAGCCTGCGGGCGGCTTGGCTAGTCGCCGCGTCGCCCATGCGCCCAAGGCCAGACCCACGACAAACACCAAGGCGCCGGCAAGCAGCGCATTGCGCTGCGCTCGCGCCAGCTCGGACTTGCGCTGTCGCAACTGCTCATCCGCGGCGCTTTTTTCAAGCTCGCGCCGCAAGCGCTCATTGTCTTCCAGCAGCGCCTCGACATCGACCCCCGACAGCGCCTCCAGTTCAAGGATGCGGGCTCGCGCCATTTCAAGATCGGCCAGCACCGATTCCATCTGCTGGCGCGCGCTCGGCTGGTCGCTGAGATAGCGCGACAGCAACCAACCGCGTCGTCCGTCCGTGGTGGACACGCGGGCATAGCCGCTGCCGGTATCCTGCGCCAGCACGGTCACCGCCTCACCACTGTGTACCAGCCCGAGCACGGTGGCATCGGTCCCCTTCGCTGCACGCAAGGTCACGGCCAGCTCATCGCTGACATAAGCGCGCGCGTCCTGCGCCAGAATCGGCGCCGGCAGCAGTGCCGCAAGCGTCAGCCCCAGCCTCATCAGCGTCCCGACCGCCCCAAAGGCCGCGAGCGGCCTTCCCCGAGCATTCCCTTGCATGCACATGATCGACCAGCCCGCCTTCGACATTCGCCGGTGCGAGCATAGTGCAGCGCTTGTCAGCCCGCATGCGGCTCCATATAGTCAGTGCAGCACCGCCGCACTCGAACCGGTGTATGGCGTAACGACACACCCAAATAAACTGGATGGGGGAGCACGGATGCGTTCGATCGCTCTAGCAGCAGTCACCGCCGGCGTTCTGGCGACGGCCGGCTTGGCACAGGCGGACACCTGGGACCGTTCTTCGGACTCGCGCGCCAGCGCCTATGTCGGCATGGAATTCGGTGGCGCGACCACCACGAACCGGGACGTCCCTCTGCGCTACGGCTTTCGCTTCGATCAGGCACGAAGCCACCGCTGGCAGGCCGACACGTTCGGCGGCACGCCGTTTGCAATGGCCAACTTCACGGCGAAGGGACTGGAGCAGATCAGCTTCAACGGCGTCCCCATGGTTCGCCGCGCGGCGATTCCCGGCAATCGCGCCAATGGCGACGACACCGAATATCAATGGACGGACTGGGCCCTGATCGCGGTGGCGGCGGCCGGCTTTGGATACCTGATTTATGAAATCAGCGAAGGCGATGACGACGACGAGCCCGAACCCGCCGAGGACACCGGCGGCGGGTTGCTCGGCGGGGGCTTGCTCGGTGGTGGCGATGGCGGAGACGACGGTGACGGCGGCGGGCTGCTCGGAGGACTGCTCGGTGGCGGATACCGCGACGGCGGCTACGTGCGCGGCCTCGGTGAACGCGTCGATCCGGAATACCAGCGCTGGCTGGACGGCGGCAGCGGCCAGATGGGCGATCTCGGCGGTTGATGACACACTTGCAGTGACACGGGGGGAGCGTTCGCGCTCCCCTTTTTCGTGGGGGCTGACCATTCTCGGGGAAACATGACCGCTCGTTCGCGCATCCGCCTACCGGACCGCCTGCTCGATCTGTTCGCAATCGATCTGAGAACGCTGGCGCTGTTCCGCATCGCGCTGGGTCTGCTGCTGTTCGTGGACCTGTGGCAGCGCTTTGCCGACCTCGGCGCGTTCTACAGCGATTTCGGCGTGTTCCCGCGCGAAATCGCCGTGACCACGACCGGCGCCTGGCGTTTCTCGCTACACCTGTCCAGCGGCTCGGTCTATTTCGAGGCCGCCTTGTTCGTCGCGCAGATGGCCGCGGCGCTGGCGCTGGTAGCCGGCTGGCGCACACGCCTGGCCACCGTGATCAGCTTCGTGCTGCTGATATCGCTGCAAAGCCGCAACCCGCTGATCCTGATCGGCGCCGACAATCTGCTGAGCTGCCTGCTGTTCTGGGGCATGCTGCTGCCGCTCGGCGCGCGCGCCTCGCTGGATGCCGCGCTGGCGCACGCCGCCCCGCCTGAAACGAATCACTATCGCAGCTGGGCCAGCGCCGGCCTGCTGCTGCAGGTGCTGTCGGTGTACTTCTTCACCGCCTGGCTCAAGTCGGACGCGGACTGGTGGCCGGACGGCAATGCGGTCTACTACGCGCTCAACCTCGACCGCTACGTCACGCCTCTCGGCGAATGGCTGCGCGACTTCCCAGGGTTCACGCGCGCGCTGAGCTACGGTGTCTACGGCCTCGAATGGGCTGCACTGCCGCTGGTGTTGTGCCCCTGGTTCAACCGCTTCACACGCGGCGGCGCGCTGCTGTTGCTGACGCTGATGCACCTCGGCTTCCTCGCCTGTCTGACGCTGGGTCTGTTCCCCTTCGTGAGTCTGTGCTCGCTGACGGTGCTGATCGGCGGATGGCCGTGGGACTGGCTGGGAACTCGCCTGCAGCTCGGACGCGGCCTGCGTGTCCACTACGATCGCGACTGCGCGTTCTGCCGCCAGAGCTGTCGCGCGCTGTGCGCAGTGTTGATGCTGCCGCGCGCCGAAATCCGTCCGGCGCAGGACAGCCCGCGCGCCGACGCGCTGATGCAGGCACATTGGTCGTGGGTTGTCATCGACTACAGCGACACCGCGCACCTCAAGTTCAGTGCCTTCGCCGCACTGCTGAAAGCCTCGCCGTGGCTGAGCCCATTCGGGCATCTGCTCTCGGCGACCTGGCTACAGACGCCCGGCAACCGACTCTATGACTTCGTTGCGAATCATCGTGCAGCAGTCGGCCGGGCGAGCGCCTGGCTGCTGCACGAACGCCCGGTACGCTTCGTACCCGGCCACGCCTCGCAGATCATCGCCGCGATTTTCCTGTTCGGAATCCTGGCCTGGAACCTGACCTCGGTGCAGGCCCTGCCACGATTCGTCGGCGGGCCAGTCGAGCCGGTGTTCAACTGGCTGCGCATCGATCAGAACTGGAACATGTTCGCGCCGCGACCGTACCGGGACGACGGCTGGATGGTGGTTCCCGGCCGCCTGGTGGATGGTTCCGAAGTCGACGTGCTGCATCCGGGACAGACGCCGAGCTTCGACAAGCCCGCCCACATCGCGATGACCCACGCCACGCCGATCCGCTGGCGCACCTATCGCACCCGGTTGTGGCAGCGCGCATACGCCAACCAGCGCGGGCACTACGCGCGCTACCTGTGCCGCGACTGGAACCTCAAAGCCCGGCCGCAGCAGCGCCTGCTGTCGCTGCGCCTGATCTACATGCTGGAGCGTACTCCGCCGCCCGGCGAAACGGCCCGGATCGAACAACGCGTACTGTGGCGCCACGACTGCCTGGCGCCGGCGACGCGAACCGAGGGTGTCGATGCCTACTGAGTACGATGCACCGGTGAGGCTGATCGACATCGGCGCCAATCTCTCACACGAAAGCTTCAAGGCCGATCTCGACGCCGTGCTGGAACGCGCCTGGGCAGCGGGTCTGGAGGCCATCATCGTCACCGGCAGCGATCACGACAGTGCCGCGCACGCGGTCGAACTCGCGCACCGGCACCCGGGCCGTCTGTACGCCACGGCCGGCCTGCACCCCCACCACGCCGAGCACTGGAATTCCGATCTGCGCAGCCATTTTCAGACGCTGGCGCAGGACCCGAGCTGTGTCGCCCTCGGCGAATGCGGGCTCGACTATTTTCGTGATCTCGCACCGCGGCCGGCGCAGCGCCAGGCGTTCTCCGCACAGCTTCGGCTGGCGGTCGACTGTGCCATGCCGGTCTTTCTGCATCAGCGCGACGCACATGCCGACTTCCTGGCGATCCTGCGCGAATTTCGCCCGCAGCTGAAGGCCGCTTGTGTGCATTGCTTTACCGACAGTGCCGAAGCTCTGGACGACTACCTGGCGCTGGACTGCCACATCGGCATCACCGGCTGGATCAGCGATGAGCGCCGCGGCGCGCATTTGCTCGAATCGGTGCCGCGCATTGCGGACGACCGCCTGATGATCGAGACCGATGCGCCGTATCTGATGCCGCGCAATCTGCCGCGCGAGGTCCGCAAGCAGGCGGGCCGGCGCAATGAACCGGCGTTCCTGCCCGCCGTGCTGGCGGCCGTGGCCGAGGCGCGCCAACAGACAACATCACAGCTCGCCGGCCTGACCCGTGACAACGCGTGCGCGTTCTTCGCGTTGGATGCGGTATGAGCATGGCGTCTGCGGTCCGCGATACCCTGGGCAAAAGCGGGTACGCTTCAACATGGGCTTGATGAAGAAAGCGCCTAAGCCCGGTCCGGGGAGAACAGGCTGATCCGAATCGGCCAGACAGCAATGGAAACCGATCTAAGAAACCGCCGCGTACTGGTCGTCGACGACGACGATCGTCTGCGCGCCCTGATCGTCCGGCATCTCAACGACGCCGGCATGGATGCGCGCGGCGTGCCGGACGCGCGCCAGATGCATCGCTGGCTCGAACGCGAGCATCAGGACCTGATCGTGCTCGACCTGATGCTGCCGGACGACGACGGGCTGCGTGTGTGTTCGCGCCTGCGCGCCGAAGGCAACGACGTGCCGGTGCTGATGCTCACGGCCAAGGGCGACGACGTGGACCGCATCCTCGGACTCGAAGTCGGCGCCGACGACTACCTGCCCAAGCCCTGCAACGCACGCGAACTGGTGGCGCGCGTCAAGGCGATACTGCGGCGTACACGCTCGATCCCGCCGGGCGCGCCGGAACCGCAGCTGGGCCAGTACCGCTTCGGTCCGTTCGTCCTGGATTTCGAACGGCGCTGCCTGACGCGCGATGCGGATACCCGCATCCCGCTGACGACCGGCGACTTCGCGCTGCTGTCCGCCCTGATCCGTCACGCCGGGCAACCACTGTCGCGCGACCGCCTCTACGTGCTGGCCACCGGGCGCGAATACCTGCCCGAAGACCGGGCGATCGACGTCCGCGTATCGCGCCTGCGCAAACTCCTGACGGACGACAATTCCCAGCCGCGCTACATCCAGACCGTCTGGGGCTTCGGCTACGTCTTCGTCGCGGATGGCTGAAACCGCGCCACCACGGATGGCGGGGCCAGGCTCGGGACCCGGATCGTCCATCCTGACCGCGCCCAGCGCACATCAGCAGACCTTCTTCGCGGTCGCTTCGGCCGTAGTGGTGACCATCGGCAGTGCGATCACGCTGGCCTGGGTGTTCATCGCCGGCGTCCAGTTCGACAGCGTTGGCGATATCGTCCAGGCGCAGTACCGACTGGCGCAGTACATCTACGCGACCGCCGATTCCGACGAACAGGCACGCGAAATCCTCAAGGGTTCCGGGCTGGAACTGAGCCGCGAGCCGCCGAGCCTGGGCACGCCGCTGTCGCCGATACGGATCACCGCGCGCAGCGTCGCACGTCGGGTCTCGGAACGGCTCGGGGTACCGGTGGAAGTCCGCCGCGACGGCGAGCAACGCGTGGTGTTCTGGATCGGGCCCGCCCCCGACATCGGCGGCGACTGGCTGGCGCTGCCCCTGGCCTACGATCCCGGCAACGCACGCCTGCTGATTCTGATCTGGTTTGCCGCCGTGGCCGCCGCGATCATCGTCGCGTCGTGGTGGCTGGCCGGGCAGATCAACCGTCCTCTGCAACGCCTCGCCTCGGCGACGCGCACGCTGGCCAAGGGAGAGCCGTTGCCGCCACCGCGTGCGGAAGGGCCACTCGAAGTCCGCCACCTCGCAGCGGCGCTGGACGAGGCGGACCGCAAACTGCGCGAGGATCTGCAGGAACGCAAGCTGATGCTCGCCGGCATTTCGCATGATGTGCGCACGCCGCTGGCTCGCATGCAGCTATCGGTCGACCTGCTGAAAGGCGACGAGGACACGCATCTCGCGATCGAACAGGACATCGGCGAAATCAACGCGATACTCGACCGTTTCATGGAATATGTGCGGGACGGGCGCGAAGAACCGTTCGCGCACACCGATCTCGCCGTGCTGATCCGCGAGGCCGCGCAACGCTACCGCGCGCAGATGCGGATCGAGGTGGAAGTGGCGCAGCACCTCGACGCGCAATGCCGACCGCAGGCGCTGCAACGCTTACTGCACAATCTGCTCGACAATGCCGTACGCCACGGTCGGCCACCGATCCAGCTGTCCTGCCGGCGGCGCGGCAATACCATCGAGCTGAGCGTTCGCGATCATGGCGACGGGCTGCCACCGGCCGCGCTGGAACAACTCGGTCGACGCCCGAACCTGTCCGAAGAGCGGCGCCACGGTTACGGACTGCACATCGTGCAGCGCATCGCCGCCGCGCACGGCGGCATCGTCAAGTTCCGTGACGCCCGACCCGGTACCCGCGTGCGCTTCGTCTGGCCCGACCCGCGCGGTAATCCCGAAGCCTGAACCTGTCCCGACCTGCGTGGCGGCGGCTAGTGTGGTGTCCCAGAGATCAGTATCAATTCTCGCTCGGTCTGGCGCTGCGATACGGCGTTGCTCGTCGCCACCATCGCGATGGCTATGCCTCCTCCCCGCGCCTTGTCTCGCAGCACCATCCCTTCGCGATTGATTGCACTGACCTCCGGGACGCCGCACTAGGCCTCAGTCCGCGAAATACGCCTTGGTATTCGCGTGCACGCGGTCATCGTTCAGCAGTGCCGCGACCCCACACCAGCGATAGTCGCTGTGCTGTTCCGGCGGCAGCTCCAGCCCGGTCTCCAGGCGCAGTTCGTAGCCGAGCACGACGTAGTGTGTTCCGAAGCCCGGGCATTCACCGGCATTGCTGTCGTAAATGTGCTCGTAGACGCCGAGAAAGCGCGCGTCGCTGCGCTGCTTCGCCCGGCCAAGCTCACTAGCGGTCAGACGGCCGAAGGCCGCCTCGAGCGGCTCATTCTTGAGCACGCGCCCGCCAGGAACAAACCAGAAGTCGCGCGCCGGCTCGTTGCGGCGCAAGCCGAGCAACACCCGCGCCGCGGCATCACGCACGATCAGATCGATCGACACCAGCGGCGCATCGCGCACCACATCCAGGAATGCGGCTCGCGAAAGCATCGACGGAGGTCCGGTTTCGCTCACCGCCCCCGGCACCCGTCAGCGCGTTCGAAGACCGGCACCGCTCGGTCGTCGGGATTTCATCCGATCTCGGCGGCGCTCTTGACGATACGACCGACCAGACCGTAATCCTTGGCATCGGCGGCGGACATCCAATAGTCGCGATCGGTGTCCTTCTCGATGCGCTCGATCGGCTGCCCCGTCTCGATCGAGAAAATCTCGTTGAGCCGGCGACGCATGCGGATGATTTCCTTGGCCTGGATCGCGATGTCCGACGCCGTGCCCATGCCGCCGCCCGAGGGCTGATGCAGCAGGAAGCGCGTATTCGGCAGGCTCAGGCGGTTTTCCGCCTTGGCCGCGGCATAGATCAGGGCGCCGGCACTGGCGACCCAACCGGTGCCCACGATCCGGACCTCGGGCTTCACGAACTTGATCATGTCGTAGATCGTATCGCCGGACTCGACGTGGCCGCCCTGGCTGTTGATGAAGATCGTGATCGGCTCGTCGCTTTCGGACTGCAAGGCCAGCAAGCGTGCGGTCACCGTTTCGGCGAGCTTCTGGTCGATACCGCCATAGATCAGGATCGTGCGCGCCTTGAACAGGCGTTCCTCGAGCGCAGGCGTGCGCTGGGCCTTCTTCTCGTTTTCGGATTCCGGATCGTCGTTGAGCATGCGGAGGTCGGTCTTGGGGTTGTTCATCAGCGCAGTTTATCCGAGTCGGTCAGTGCACAAGCTAGTTGGGGACGAAGCTGCGCTCGATCAAGGCCTGCATCGGCGCCAGCGGCGACAGCGTGCCGAAAGCCTGGCCGCGCTGCCCGCCGAGCCGCGATTCGCAGAAGGCGTCGGAAACCACACGATTGCCACCGCGGATCAGCACCGCCGCCTGGATCGCCAGCGCCGCGCGCTCGGTCACGTAGCGTGCGCGCGGCTCGATGTTGTCCTTGTCGGCCAGCTCCTCGCGCAGCGCGCCGATCTCGCGGTCCAGCGCCGGATGCCCACCGCGTGCCGATTCCAGCTCGGCCATCAGCGCCTCGGCCGTCGCCGGTTCGCGATTGAGCGCGCGCAACACGTCCAGACACTGAATGTTGCCGCTACCCTCCCAGATCGAGTTCAGCGGTGCCTGCCGGTACAGACGCGGCAGGATCGATTCCTCGACATAGCCCTGGCCGCCGAGGCATTCCTGCGCCTCGTTGACGAACGGCGCGCAACGCTTGCAGATCCAGTACTTGCCGATCGCCGTAGCGATTCGCGCGAATGCGGCTTCCTGTGGATCGCGCGCGCTGGCGTCCACGGCACGCGCCACGCGCATCGTCAAGGCGGTGGCCGCCTCGGATTCCAGCGCCAGATCGGCCAGCACGTTCCGCATCAGCGCGTGTTCGACCAGGCTCTTGCCGAAGGTCTGACGGTAGCGGGCGTGGTGCACGGCGTGCTGCAGAGCCTGCCGCATCACCGCGGACGAGCCCATCATGCAGTCCAGCCGCGTCAGCGCCACCATCTCCAGTATCGTCGCGACCCCACGCCCCGGCTCGCCCACGCGACTCGCCACCGCCCCGTGGAACTCGACCTCGCTGGAGGCATTGCTCCAGTCGCCGAGCTTGTCCTTGAGGCGCTGGATGCGCACGTGATTCTTGGAACCGTCGTCCAGATAACGGGGCAGCAGGAAGCAGGACATCCCGGCATCCTCCTGCGCCAGCACCAGATGCGCGTCGCAGGCCGGCGCCGAAAAGAACCATTTGTGGCCGACGATCTCGAACTGACCGTCGCCCAGCTCATACGCACGCGTGGTGTTGCTGCGAACGTCGGAGCCACCCTGCTTCTCGGTCATGCCCATGCCGATCTGTACGCCGTTCTTGCTCAGACCCGGCAGCGGACGCGGATCATATTGCCCGTCAGCGATTTTCGACACCCACTGCCGCCCGAAATCGCCGGCATGAAGCAGCGCGGGCACGCTGGCATAGGTCATCGTCAGCGGGCAGCCGGTGCCCTGCTCGGCCTGCGCGTGCAGCAATGCCAGGGCCGCACGCGCCACGTGGGCACCAGGCTGGGTCTGGTGTTTCCAGGCGAAGCCCGGCACACCGTGGGCCACGGCCAGCTCCATGATGCGGTGATAGGCCGGATGGAATTCGACCGTGTCGAGACGGTGCCCATAACGATCGTAGAGCACCAGTTCCGGCTTGTGATGATTGGCCTCGAAACCGAGATCGAGCAGTTCGCCGCCGGCAAGTTCGCCGAAGGCCTGCAGTTGAGTCTCGGCCCAGCCACCGCCTTCGCGATGCACCGCGTCGCGCAGGGCCGGATCACTGGCGTAGGCGTTGAAGCCGCTCAGCGGCGGCGCCTGGTTGGTCACTTCATGCGTAATGAAGCGTTCGGAGGGTCTGGAGAAGTTCATGCGCAACTCCGGCAAAAGGGGGCTTCGACCGTACCCCGTTCCGCCGGTTCCAGCCAGAGCCACCGGCGCCACTGCATGAAAAAAGCCCGCCCGCGCTGTTGCGCGGACGGGCCTTGACCGAGCCGGCCAGTGCTCAGTGAATACCGCGCATGCCCTTGCGCAACAGCGGCGACAGCGCCAGCAGCACCGCTCCGGTACCGATGCCAATCCAGAACAGCTTGCCGAACAGCTCGGTATAGGTCGCCAGCGCCACACCGATATCGTCGACCGCACCCGCGGTGGTATCCACCGAAGCGAGTGTGGAGATCAGCGCGGCCATGAATTCCGCGTAGGCCGTGGCCAGGAACCAGGCCCCCATCATCACCCCAACCACCGACGGCACGGCCAGCTTGGTCACGGCCGACAGGCCGACAGGCGACAGGCATAGCTCACCTGTGGTGTGGAAGAAATAGGCCAGCACCATCCAGATCAGCGCGACCTTGCCGAGTTCATCCGGATGCTGCGCGCCATAGACCAGCATGCCGAACCCCAGACCAGCCTGGGCAATGCCCAGCGCGAACTTCACGGGCGTACTCGGCTCCCAGCCGCGCTTGCCGAGGTATTGCCACAAAATCGCGAAGAAAGGTGCCACCGTGAAAATGAAGAAGGCGTTGAGCGAGCCAATCTGCACCGCCGTGAAGGTGAACCCGAATGCCTCCCGATCGAGGACACGATCCGCGTACAGGGTCATCGATGCCGAGGACTGCTCGAACAATGCCCAGAACACCACGGTGGAGATCGTCAGTATCGCCAGCACGATCATGCGGCTGCGCTGCTGCGCATCGCAGCGCATCGTCACGAACCAGGCGAACCAGACCAGGAAGGCAAGCGCCAGCAGGTTCAGCGCGGTATGCACCACCGGATTGAACTGCACCAGGCGCCAGATCACGAACAGCGCGGCGATCGAGCCGGCATAGATCAGCCATTCGCGAGACAGGAAGCCGAACACCTTGGCGCGCAGCTTCTCCGGATCGTGCGGCTCGGCGGCACCGTGCAGATAGCGCTGGCCCCACAGGAACCACACCAGTCCAAACAGCATGCCGATGCCGGCGGCGCCGAAGCCGTAGCGCCAGCCGTAGGTTTCACCGAGCCAGCCGCACAGCAGCGTCGCCGAGAACGAACCGATGTTGATGCCCATGTAGAAGATGGTGAAACCGGCATCGCGCCGCGAATCGCCTTGTTCATAGAGCTGGCCGACGATGGTCGAGATGTTCGGCTTGAGAAAGCCGACACCGGTAATCACCAATGCCAGCGAGAAATAGAAGATCTGGAGCGCGCCGGTATCGCGGATGACGGTCCCGTTCTCGATATAGGCCTGGGTGCCTTCGATGGCGAGACCCAGATGCCCCAGCACCAGCAGCAGGCCACCGAAGGTCACGGCCTTGCGCATGCCCAGATAGCGATCGGCGAGCATGCCGCCGATCACCGGCGTGGCGTAGGCCAGTCCCGCATAGGCGCCGAGCACATCGAGCCCGTCCTTGTCGGTGAACAGATGGTATTTCGTGAGATAGAGCACCAGCAGGTACTTCATCCCGTAGAACGAAAAGCGTTCCCACAGCTCCGTGCCGAAGCAGATATAGAGCCCGATGGGATGACCCAAAAACGTTTGGCCGCGTGATGCGGCAGCAATGGAAGTAGACATGAATCCCCGGCAAGCAATAACTTTGCCCGGAGTATACCGAGCGCACGCCGCCATACCGCTTTTGCCCAAACGACGGTTTTGCAGGCCCGGATTCGGCGCGTACCATCCCTGAAGTCCCAATACCCGGAATCCCCATGCTGCGCATTGTTTCGGCTGCCGCGCTGAGCCTCACCGCCTCAATCGCCACGGCGGCGACCCGTCCCTATTCGATCGACGACCAGGTTCGCTTCGATCGCGTGTCCGCTCCGCAGCTTGCGCCCGACGGCGAGTCGCTGGTCTACCAGCTTCGCGAAACCGACTTCGATGCCGACAAGGGCGTCAACAGCCTGTGGACGCTGTCACTCGCGGGCGGCAAGACCGCGCCGCAACGCATCACGCCGGCCGAGCTCGGCGCGCATGACGCGCAGTGGGCGCCCGATGGCAGCGCCATCTACTTCCTCGCAGCAAAGGACGGCGTACAGCAACTATGGCGCGTGGTCCCTGGCGAGGATGCCGAAACGCTCAGCGAGCTTCCGGTCGATATCGGCAGCTTTTTGATCGCGCCGGACGGCAAGCAGCTCGCGTTGCTGATCGATGTATTTGCGGACTGCACGAACCTCGCGTGCACCGCCGCGCGCATCAAGTCCGCCGACAAGGACCCCGTCAGCGGCGTGATGTATCAGCGCATCTTCGTGCGTCACTGGGACACCTGGGAGGACGGCCGCAATACCCAGCTGTTCTCGGCCACACTCAAGGACGACGGCCTTGGCGAACCCGTCGCACTGTCGACCACGCTCGATGCCGACATCACCGAGCCGGCGTTCTCCCCGGATTCGAAGACCCTGGCGTTTTCGGCCCGGCTCAAGCAGGGCGAGCCCTGGTCCACCAATTTCGATATCTATACGGTCGCAATCGACGGCAGCGCCGCGCCAAGCAACCGCACGACCATGAACCAGGCCTGGGATGCCGGCCCGCTGTACTCGCCGGACGGGAAAACCCTGTACTACCGTGCGATGAAGCGCCCCGGTTTCGAGGCCGACCGCTACGGCATCGTGGCCTTGGACCTCGGCAAGGGTTCCACGCGGGAAATCGGCGCCACTTGGGATCGATCGGCCGGCGCGCTACAGGTTTCGCCGGACGGCAAGACGCTCTACACCACGGCCGACGACCTCGGCCAGCACCGATTGTTTGCGATCGACGTTGCCAGCCAGCGCGTCAGCGCCCTGAGCAAGGAAGGCTCGGTCGGCGAATTCGACGTGGGCACCGGGCAAATCGTGCTGACGATGGACGACCTGGATTCGCCGGCTCAGGTCTATCGCATCAGCGGTTCCGGCAAACCCAAGACCATCACCGATCTCAACGCCGAACGCCTGGCGGACATCGAGTTCGGCGACTACGAGCAGTTCTCGTTCAAGGGCTGGAACGACGACGAAGTCCACGGCTACGTGGTCAAGCCAGCGGGCTACAAAAAAGGCCGGAAGTACCCGGTGGCCTTCATCATCCACGGCGGCCCGCAGGGCAGCATGGGCAATCACTTCCACTATCGCTGGAATCCGCAGACCTACGCTGGCGCCGGCTTCGCGGTGGTGTTCATCGATTTTCACGGCTCCACCGGCTACGGCCAGGCCTTCACCGACGCCATCTCGCGCGACTGGGGCGGCAAGCCGCTGGCCGATCTGCAGAAAGGCTGGGCCTACGCACTGCAGGAATATTCCTTCCTCGACGGCGAAAAGGCCTGCGCCCTGGGCGCGTCCTACGGCGGCTACATGATCAACTGGATCGCCGGACAATGGCCGGATGCCTTCCAGTGCCTGGTCAATCACGACGGCGTATTCGACGCGCGCTCGATGTACTTCTCCACCGAGGAATTGTGGTTCCCGGAATGGGAGAACGGCGGCCCGTACTACGAAAAGCCCGAAGCTTACGAACGCTTCAATCCGGCGACGCGCGTCGAGCGCTGGAAGACGCCGATGATGGTGATACAGGGCGGGCTCGACTATCGCGTACCGCTGGAACAGGGACTGTCGGCCTTCACCGCCTTGCAGCGCCAGAACATCCCGAGCCAGTTCCTGTATTACCCCGACGAAAACCACTGGGTGCTCAAGCCCCACAACAGCGTGCAATGGCATCGCGCCGTCGAAGCCTGGATCAAGCGCTGGACCGGAGAATGAACATGACGACCAAAACCTGTACCGGCGTGGCACTGTTGACGCTGCTCAGCCTCACCGCCTGCGAGCACTCCAGCGACGGGGGCGAATCCGTCCGCCAGACCGAACCGGTCGAGGCACCGGTGATGGCGGTCGCGAACGACGCCGAATCGCAGATCGATACGGACGACCTGCTCAAGTACATCAAGCAACTGTCCTCGGACGAATTCGAAGGCCGCCTACCCGGCACGCCCGGCGGCGAAAAGACCGTGGCCTACCTGGTCGAGCAGTTCAAGCGCCTAGGACTCGCGCCCGGCAACCCCGATGGCAGCTACACCCAGGCCGTGCCCCTGGTCGGCATCACCGGTCAGCCGACGATGCAGTTCACGGTCGGCGACCAACCGATTGAAATGCAGCGTGGCAGCGATTTCGTGGCCACCACCGCGCAGTTCACCGACGAGGTCGCGATCGAGAAGGTGCCGCTGGTGTTCGTCGGCTACGGCGTGCAGGCACCGGAATACGACTGGAACGACTACAAGGGCATCGATCCCAAGGGCAAGGCCCTGGTCATGCTGATCAACGATCCGCCGGTCCGCGGCGAAGACGGCGAACTCGATTCGGAGGTGTTCGGCGGCCAGGCCATGACCTACTACGGTCGCTGGACCTACAAGTACGACATTGCTTCCAAGCTCGGCGCCGCCGCCGTGATCATCGTCCACGAGACCGAACCGGCCAGCTATCCCTGGAGTGTGGTCGAACACAGCTGGACCGGCGAGCAGTTCGAACTCGCCGCGAGCAACAAGAACATGGACCGCGTGCCGGTGCAGGGCTGGATCACGCTGGACCGCGCCCACGAGCTGTTCTCAGCGGCCGGTCAGGACTTCGACGCACTGAAGAAACAGGCCGTGAGCCGCGACTTCAAGCCGGTGCCGCTGGACTCGGCCACCGTCACCGCGCGCATCGACAATACGGTCCGTGAAGTCGACTCGCAGAACGTGATCGCCCGTATCGAAGGCAGTGACGCCACGCTCAAGAACCAGTACGTGGTCTACAGCGGCCATTGGGATCACCTGGGCCGCAACCCAGACCTGGAAGGCGATCAGATCTTCAACGGCGCCGTCGACAACGCCTCCGGCACCGCCGGCCTGCTGGAAATCGCACAGGCCTACAAGGCCCTGCCGCAAGCCCCGAAGCGCTCGATCCTGTTTCTGGCCGTGACTGCCGAGGAACAGGGGCTGCTCGGCTCCAAGCACTACGCGCAGAACCCGCTGTATCCGGTTGCGGACACCGTGGCGATGCTCAACATGGACGCGATGAATCCCTTCGGCGCAACCCGCGACGTGCAGATCATCGGCTACGGACAGAACACCCTGGAGGACATCGCCGAGGAGATCGCGGCCTCACATGGTCGCGAGATCGTGCCCGACACCGCGCCCGAGAAGGGCTTCTACTATCGATCGGACCAGTTCGAGTTCGCCAAGGTCGGCATCCCGGCGCTGTACGCGGACGGCGGCGTGGACGTGATCGGCAAACCCAAGGGCTACGGCGAGCAGAAGATGAAGGAATACACCGCCAATGACTACCACTCCGTCTCCGACGAAGTGAAGCCGGATTGGGACCTGTCCGGTATGGTCGCCGATCAGCAACTGCTGTTCGAGATCGGCCAGCGTGTGGCCGACAGCGAGGACATTCCGACCTGGAAGGAAGGCTCGGAGTTCAAGGCGGTCCGCGAAGGACAGTGAATCGGACAGCACCCGCCGCGCCATAGCGGCGGGTGCTGTCGCGTGTTCACAGCGAATAGTTCAAGGCGAAGTTCACGATTTCCTCGGTCGCATCGATGTCGGTGCTGGTCGTCCCGATCACCGGCACCGGCAGATATTGCCAGCCGCCGGGCCAGGCGTGACCACCGTTGTTGATCGTATACAGGCGGACCTCACCGCCGCTGGCACATACCGGATAGCGCAGCAGCTCGACCGTGGTGCCGTCGTTGGTCGTATCCGCCAGGAACGCATCGGTCTTGTAGATCTCGGAGCAGTCCAGTTGCTGGGCCCAGAACTCCGCCACCTCGGTGGCGCTTCGAACCGTACCGATGCTGCCGTAGGGCACGATCGGGTCCGCCGTGCCGCGGAAATAGGCGATCGGCCGACGCGCACTGGCCGGACAAGCATCCGCCTGACTGTTGCGCAAGGTTGCGGCCACGGCCGCAAATGCCGCGATGCGGTCCGGCATTTCGCAAGCCAGGCGCTGCGTCATCGTGCCTCCGTTGGACAGCCCCGCGACATAGATGCGATCCGCATCGACGTCGTAGTCGTCCACCAGATGCTGAATCAGTGCGGAGATGAAACCGACGTCGTCGATGCCGCTCGAATCGGCCGGGTCCTCGTTCCAGACGCCGTCGACGGCTTCCGGCATGACCGCCCAGATACCCCGGGTGGCGACATACGCCGAGGCCTCGGTCAGGTTCGACATGTTCTCGGCCGTGCCGCTGTTTCCATGCAGCAGCAGCAGCACCGGCGCGCCGTCGGCGCCATCCTCCGGTCTGACAATCACGAACCGTCGCGCCAGCCCGTCGTGCTCGATGTACTCCTCGAAGCCTTCCGTGCCCGCGGCCAGCACCAGATAGCGGCCCTGAATACGAATCAGCGTCCGATTCAGTCCCTCCACCGTGCGGCTCAGCAATCCACTGATCGGGTCCAGCACCGCAGTGGTGACATTGACGGCGGTCGACACCGTCTTCCCGTAGAGGTCTGACAATAGTCCCGCTTGCGCCGGACTTTGAGAAACAAGGGTGGCCGCCGCCACGGACAGGCAGGCGGCATAGCGGAACAGGCGGGGTTTTCTTTTCATTCGTGTTCTCCTTCCTTGAATAGCCGGCATACGCGCCGCAGCGCTCCCACGCCGAATTATTGGGCCCTGGAAGTACCGAGTACCCCAAGACTAGGCGATATTGCGCCGACGCTCGACCATTTTCCATCGACGATCCCGGTGTCTCACAGCGCGGCGGATATGCCGACAGCCCAAAGACGGATTTCTTGCTCGAACCGTTCAAATAGGGTCGGGCGTACTGGCATGCCAAAGCGATCGGCCATCGCAGACGAGCCACCACCACAAAAGGATCGCAACAGCCCTCCCGGTGACAGCGAACCCTTTTACGGTTCATGCGAACATTATATGGTGCAGGCATGACCAAGAAATATTCGCAGGAAAAGCGCGTGCCGGTGGTGCTTTTCCGCACGACCGCCGGGAACGAAGTTGTTCTTGAATGATGAAAAAGGTAACCGGCATATGAGCAAGAAAAAGGCCCCGCATATTGGCAGTGCACTCGATAACCTCCTCAAGGAGGAAGGCCTCTTCGAGGACGCACAGGCCCTCGCCGTCAAAGAGGTCATCGCATGGCAATTGGCCCAAGCGATGCAAGAACGCAAGCTGAGCAAAACGCGCATGGCCGAACTGCTTCATACCAGCCGTACGCAGGTCAATCGTCTGCTCAATCCAGCGGAAGGAAACGTGACACTGGAAACCCTTCAACGCGCGGCCGACGCCGTGGGCCGGAAACTGCGTCTGGAGCTGGTTTGACCCAGGGCAGCAAGAAACCACGGCCCGCCGCCGCATTCGGGCGTTCCCGCTACTGAGTCCGGAAGCCACCGCATGCTGCCAGTAGTGCCCGCAACGGTGTTTGGTCAATTGGGAGAGCGAGGGATTATTCGGGCTGCGCCCTCACCCCTTCGGGGCCGCGCTGCGCGCGTTCGATTCGGGCGCTGCCCGAATCGTCGACCCAGGCATTGATTGTTCGAGGGTTCGAATCCCCCAACGTTCGAGATCACTCGTATGTCGAGTTTCTCGTGACTAATCTGGCGGACAGGGAGGGAGACTCTTCAAACCAACTCCTTGAAACCCTTGAAGAATGGAATGACTACCTGGAGCGCCATGTTCCCGAGTTCGGGGGGATGGAGCCATGAGCGATTTCCTTTCGTCTCAGCCGTCGCTTGCGCCGACGTTCCAGCAGGCGACGGCTCCGGCCCGTCGTAGACCGCCATCACCGTTTTGCCTGCGGCTGACTGGTGAGGAACGGTCACGCCTGGAAACGCTGGCCGGAACCCGCCCGCTGGGCGCGTATATCCGCTCGCGCGTGTTCGGCGAGAGTGCTGCACCCCGACGCGCGACCCGACGCCCGTCCGCCGATCAGAAGCAGCTTGCCCTGCTGCTGGCAGGGCTGGGCCAGTCCCGGCTGGCCTCCAACCTCAACCAGATCGCCAAAGCGGCCAATACCGGCACGCTGGACGCATCGCCAGAGCTTCGGGCCGAGCTGCACAGCGCCTGCAATGAAATCCGCACGATGCGGGAAATCCTCATCGCGGCCCTGGGGATCAAGCCGGAGGACGGCACATGATCCTGGTCGGCAATCAACGCGGCCGCGCGAAGAACCTGGCTCAGCATCTGCTCAAGGAAGAAAACGAGCATGTCGAAGTCCACGAGCTGCGCGGCTTCGCCTCGGAGAACCTGACCGGGGCACTGAACGAAGCCTATGCGATCAGCCGGGGAACCAAGTGCAGGCAGTTCCTGTTCTCGCTGAGCCTCAACCCGCCGCCGCAGGCCGATGTTTCGACCGCCGCGTTTGAAAGCGCGATCGAGCGCGTCGAAGAACGCCTCGGTCTCACCGGCCAGCCACGCGCCATCGTCTTCCATGAAAAGGAAGGCCGCAGGCACTGCCACGCCGTGTGGTCACGCATCAAGGCGGACGAGATGAAAGCCGTCCACCTCCCCAAAAGCCACCGCAAGCTCCAGGACGTCGCCCGCGAGCTGTATATCGAGCATGGCTGGCAAATGCCGCGCGGGTTCATGAAATCAGCGGAACGCGACCCGCGCAACTTCTCGCTGTCCGAATGGCAGCAAGCCAAACGCGCCGGAAAGGACGCACGCGAGATCAAAGCCGCCTTGCAGGACTGCTGGGCCGTTTCGGACTCCCGGCAGGCATTCGCCGCCGCCCTGGAAGAGCGTGGCTACAAGCTCGCCCGAGGCGACCGACGCAGCTTCGTCGCCGTGGACATGCACGGCGAGGTCTACGCCATCGCCAAGTGGGTCGGCATCAAAACAAAATCCGTCCGCGCCCGGCTGGGCGACGAGGACGACGGCAAGCTGCCGAGCGTCGTGCGATGCCGGGAAGAGATGGCAGCGCAGGTATCGAAGCGCCTGCAAGAACTGAAGGCCGCACAGGATCGCGTTTGCGCTCTGCAACGGGCTAAAGAGGCCAGCGAGCGCCAGACGCTCATAGCACGGCACCGGTACGAACGCGCACAGGCTAAAGAACGACAACAAGCTCGATGGGGCCGGGAAACCGCCGCGCGGCAGGCTCGCTACAACAAGGGCCTGCACGGCCTATGGGATCGCCTGACCGGCACGCACAAGCGCATCAAGGCGCAGAACCAGGAGGAGACTCTGACCGCCTTCGAGCGCGACCGGAAGGAGAAAGACGCCATCATTTTCAAACAGCTTGAACAGCGCCGCGCTTTACAAGCACGCCTGAGCCAATCACGCGCCCAGCGCCGGGACCTGTCCGGCGAACTGCGCGGCGACATCAGCCAAGTAGAGGTGCAGCGGCAGGAAGCCCAGCGCTCCCGTCTCGCCGAACTACGCGAAAAAAGCCTGTCCGAAACATGGGCAAAAACGACCCGGCAGACGGAGTCGGAACGGCAACCACGCCGCCGCCGTGGACCTGAGCGCGAAATGTGAAAGTTCACGCTATGGGACTTAGGCGGACTGTTGAGGCTGTAGAAAAATCTGGGAATCTCTGGTGGAAGCGAAAAATCAGCGAAAAGTGCTCGCGAGAATGACCTCAAAGATCATTTAGCGTCTTCCAAATGCATTTGAGGTCATTCTCGCGAACGATTTGCGCCGACGAACTGGGCTTCGCGAAATTTTTCTACAGCCTCGTTGGCAACAGCTACTCCCTCGAATCTCCAGAATGGCCTTTCGCCACCCTCTGGTACATTCCAATATCTCCGATTTCGCGAGCAACAAAATCCAGCAAATTTCCAGCACCTCTGCTAGGGGGGCGCACGTCAAAATCCGCCAGCAGCCTTAATAGTTCACGTTTGCTGGGACGTGCACTTCCCAAGTACTCTCGCAATGCTTCGTAACTCATGTCACGAAGTTCATCTCCGGACTTCTCAATTCGCCGATCGTTTGCATCAACTATTGATCGAATTATCTGTGACCGCGTAAATTTCGAAGGCAGCGATAAGCTGGAACTTTCTGCGATTTCTCGAAGTTCCGAAACGGTAAGCTCGCTCTGCTCAAGGCCCGCAAGGGAACCGTCCGGCCCCAACCATTCCAACAGTAGTTTTATATCAACCATATGTGATTTTATATAGCGCGCCGCACGAATTCCGAAGAAAGTGCAATAAACTGGTTCGATTGCTTCTCCGCGTTTGCACCTGAAACATCGTAAACCGGCATACGCTGCGCAGCGGCCATGCGAAGCCCATCCCCCTCAGTTACATAGTTGGTGAAAATACCTCCAGTACGACGCAGTCTATTGTATTCCCAAGACTCCGTTTGCTTAAGAGCTTCTCCGTATTCCCTACACATCATCCCCATCGCACCGAGAAATACAGTATCTTGACGCTGAAGCCTGAGTCCCAGACTATGATCAATCATCTCCACGTCCGCATTTACATTATTGATCTCACCAATAACTGTAGCCACCCCAATGGATGATTGGCGATCAAGTTTTACTGGCGATACGCAATACTTTGAAGCGTATATGACGGAGCGTAGGACATCAGAAACTTCCGGATGAGAATCGATAAGGACAAAATCATAATTTTCTCCCAGAGGAGAGAGCACGGCATCAATAACCTGCAAGTGCTGTAGTAACAGCCGATTATTTTCCCTTATATTATTAGTGGCAGGCAGCTTATCTGATGAAACAGTGGACAATCTGCCATCTGCAACAATAACATCAACTTGGTTATGCCAATTTGAAATATCAACATCGGGAGTTAGGGGAACTGCACTGTATAGTTGCTGATACTTGTGGAAAATCGTAGTTTCGGGTGCGTTTTGTTCGCTAAAGTTCTCAATAAAGCCGGGGAAAAATCGCCCGCTAATCCCGCCGCGTTGATAGTCTGCGTCGACTACGAGAACACGTTTTTTGTGGTACTTGGCAAGAGCTACGGCAATATGGTAGCAAGCAGTAGTCTTCCCAACCCCGCCTTTTTCACTAATAAAAGCAACAACGATCGCCATGACACGCACCCGTTCTACCGTGCTCACACCCTACGCAGTTTACCTCACGCTCACAGCGTTGGGCTCATAGCTGCCACAGGTAAGAGCAGGGCAGTAAAGTCGGCTGAGGGCTGGACAGCTGCTAGATCGTGGACGTACTGTTCCGATCGTCGTTCATCGCCCGCGAGAGCGTTTGGCGTGAGCATCCGAAGGACGCTGCGACATCGCAGATTGTTCTGCCAGGATCGTTCAAAAGCCGCCGCGCGCGCGTGATATCGGCGCACGAGAGTTTGCGCGGACGGCCCAGGACTTTTCCGCGCCGCCGGGCGGCGGCCAGCCCTTCTTTCGTACGACGGGCCAGACGGCGACGCTCGAACTGCGCGATGCCCGCGAGCACGGTATAGATGAACTCGCCGTCTTCGGGCGCGGTATCGACGTTCATGGTCACGATCCGAAGCCGGGCGCCGCGTTCACGCAGCGCCTCGGCGCAGGTGATCGCATCAATCGTCGAGCGAAACGCTCGATCCAAGTCCCAGACCGCCAGCGTGTCCCCAGCCTTCAGCTCATCTACCAGCGCATCGAAGACTGGCCGGGATTTTGCGGCGGCGGATACACCGTGCTCGATGCGCAGCTCATCGCATTTGGCCTCCAGGCCATCAATCTGACGGTCAGGTCGTTGCTCGTCTGTCGAAACCCGCAAATACCCAATCGTTCGACCTATCTTTTTCTGCTCGCTCATGGATCGTTCTTTCAATCAATGACTTACGGGATAGCACGCGCGATGGACAAAAGGGAACGTTTTTGTTCCAAAAGCGGGCGCGGCATACCATCGCGTGTAACCCCTTGATATTTCGAGAGCCGGATTCGAGCGGATCGGCAGGACTTGACGATATGAAAAATGTATAAAAAACGTTCGTTTATGCCTCCTTAAACTATCGTACAGCGCCTTGATTCTCTTGGGAATGCTTACGCTGCCACTTAGCACCGAGGCCGCAGACCCTCCGCGCCAGAACGAGATTCAGCGCATCACGACGAAGAACGGCAAGGTTCTGCAAATCCTCGACACCCGCGGCGAAGGCGAAGACAGCGGCATTCTTGCGGGATCGTCCGCATCGAAACACGGCGTCATCGTCCTGCTTGTCCGTGGCGACGACCAAGCCATCATCGATTGCGCCAAACAGGCCATGCTGGCGCTGCTGCAAATGGGATATGAAAGGATCGGATTGATCCTGACGGATGAAAACCCTTCGGATGGAACCGACAAGCACCACATCACGTTCATGTCGCGCGGACTGGATGCGGCCCACATTCGAGACGCCGGGTCCAGCACTGTGACCGAAACGGCCATCATCCGAATGATGCGCTACGTGTACGACCGCGAGCTGGGCGACCCGCGCCCGGAAGACAACGATCCGTACTGGGATTTGCCGCCCGGCACGCCGGGCGCGAGCGGGTGAGCCCGCTCAGAATTTGAACTGAAACCCGCTGCTGGCTGGAGCCGACGCGCCTTCCGTGTCGCTGGACGGTTCCGACAACGCTGTATCCACGAAGTTGTTGCGCTCGTATTTGTCGGACAGCTCCCGAGACTGCTCGATGATCGCCTGCGGATCGGTGGCGGCCCGTTCCAGCTTGTGCTTGGTTTCCTCGATCTGCTGATCGATTTCGTCGATCTTGGCAACGGTATCTTTGGACTCTTGGTCCAGGGCCTCGTCCTTTGCCAACGCTGCGTCGCGCTCGTGCCGCAATCGATTTTGTTCTTCCAATAGAACCCGATACAGCGCATCGAAGTTGTCGCGGTCGATCTTCTGTCCGGTGCGTTCCTCGTGGGCAGCGATCAGTGCTTCCAGCCGCTCATCTTCAAGGCTGCCGTCGGGATTGCGCGCGAACGCGCCGTTTTCGTTTGCCTGTTCGGCAACTTGTTGCCAATACCCCAGGTCTGCGTCCATGTCTTCTATGGCCTGACGCAGTGTTTCACGTTCTTCGACAATTTCGGTCAGACGATCATAGAGCTGCTCGCGCTTGAGGCGCAGCATCTCAAGCTGTTCATTGAGTTCGATCAGTAGGATCGCCCGTGCGAGCTGCGCATTACGTTTGTCTTTGTCGTGGCGAGCATCGGCTTCACGCCCTCCGGCCGTCCTCGTCAGCCCGTCGCGCGTCCCGCCGTTCCCCATCCGCCGGGAAACTTCGTCTTCGAGTTTCGCTTCACTGGTGGCCTTGGCGATTTCTTCAACCGCGCCGGATGTGTACACATCCGGACCGTCACGCAGGGACTGCGTGACGACATCAATGTCTGAAAATTCGGTGTCTCTCCCCATGCTGCCCACTGTTCTTGTTTTGTTGAGCGCCTACGGCACGCTTTCAGGGTAACAGGGAAAGGTTAATAAACAACTAACGGTTGATTTTATTGAGGAATGTCGTTCCGGCCCTCGCGGCCATGCCAAATGCGCAAAACGTAAACGACATCGGCGTCGAAGTCGGGCACGTAGCGCAACACGTAGACGTTTTTACCAAAGGGAACGAACAGCTCGCGGCGGCCCGTTTCGTCGTTGATGGCCGTGCCGATTTCGGGATTGTCCAGCAAGGACAGCGCGGCCTGCTTGATCGCAAGAAGGGCACGGTCGGCGGTTTTGAGGGCGGCGGCGTTCTCGATGAGGAAGTCGTAGAGCCGGTCCAGATCGTGATTGGCGCGACGGGAAAAACGAAGCTGCATCAGGCTCCGGTGCCTGACTTGTCGCGCGCCTGCTGTGTCAGCCGGTCGAACTTCGCCATCATCTCGTCCTGCGCGACGAAGTCGCCGCGCTGCATCGCATCCAGCGCGGCCATATCTTCGGCACGCTCCTGCCAGTAGCGTTTTTGCTCGGCGGCGAACTCGCTGAGCAGCGCATTGACCGACATATCCCGCTGGCTGGCGAGGTCGATCAAAGCGCGTTCGGTGCTGGGGTCGATGTTCAACGTCATACTTTCATCGTAGCCCGAAACGGCCCTCGGACCAAGAAAAAAGCGCAATACCTGGAATTTTTTCGTCCCACGCCCTCGCCTTAATCAGGGAGGGGCTTGGTGTCGGCGTCGACGATCCGGTCGACGGTTTCGCCCGGTAACTCCCAGGCGTAGAAGTGCCGGCGGGTGCCGGGTTTACCAATCCGCTCGCGCTCACGCGCTCCGGTTTGCTTACCCGTTGCCGGGGGTTTGTTGTCGGAAGCGCTCATGTTCTCAAGCCGTCTGTTCCGGCTCAAAACTGATTTTGAGCCGCGTACCGGTCGCCCGAGCGAAGCGCTCCAGCGTGCGGGTGGATGGGATGGAGCGCCCAGCCTCCAACCGCGCAATCGTGCTTTGCGTGGTTTCCATGCGGCGCGCGACTTCTTCCTGCGTCAATCCGGCCTGGGTCCGCGCCTGCGCAATCGCCAGCGCCAGGGAAAATTCATCTTCCAGCGCGTCATAGGCTTCCCGGTAGGCGGGATCGTTCAGCCATTTGCCGTGCAGTTCCTTCATCTTGGTCATGTGACCTCCTTCGCCCGTTGCCGGGCCAGTTCCAACTCGCGTTTGGGGGTCTTCTGCGTCTTTTTCACGAAGGCGTGAACGATGACGATGCGCTGCCCGGTGGCGGTGACATAGATCGCGCGGGCGATCCCGTCCTTGCCCCGGATGCGCAGCTCCCAAAGCTTGCCTTCCAGGTGTTTCACCGTATCCGAGGGCAGCCCCTGGAATCCGACCGCCTCGATGATGGAGCTGACCCGCACCAGCCGGGCGCGCATATCGACCGGCAGGGCTTCGATTTCGGCATCTACTGCCGCATTGAGGGTTTCAACGCTCCACATATCTATTATATATCAAAATTGCTATGTTCTGGCAAGAAAAAAGTGCCCGCTGCGCCCCCGGCTCAGTGCTGCCAGAAGACATGCACTTCCTCGAAGGACAGCTCGATGACCAGTACGTCATTGACCACCAGGTCACGCGCCATCCGCTCGTAATCGATGTAGAAGCGCAGACTGTCCGGAATCTCCGTGGTGTCCTCGGTCAGTTCCTCGGCGAAGTCCGCGACTGAGCGATAGGCTCCGACGTAGTGAGCTTCCAGCGCCGTGCGCGCATCGTCCAGATCGCCGAAATAAGCCACCAGCTCCGCCCCCAGCCGCCCGTGCTCGGCGATGAACGCGGCCAATTCCGCAACCTCGTCGATCCCGGCGTATTCGGAAACGCTCGCGCCCTCGAAACCTTCGTAATCGTGGATCGCGTATTCCTCGACCCCTGCAATCGGTGACGCCGCCAGCATCGACACAATCTCATTCCGAATGCCGTCCGCGTCCTGGCAGGCATCAATCCACGCCCCGTGCAAGATGCCGTTGTTGTAGGCCGCCAGGCAGGCCACATAGATGCTGGGTGTTATCGTTTCCTTCGTCATGGTCTGTGCTCCTTTTGGAGAAGGGGTTCGCATGAACCCCGTGGGAGCCGAACCAAGAATGGGGGTAGCAACTGCAATAAAAATCGTGCGGGGTGGTGCGGCCCGCAGGCGCAGCCGAGGACACGGCCCGTACTATTTTTATTGCGGGCGCGAGGGCGCAGCCCTTAGCGGATGTTCAAAGGCCGGGTGGGGAAAGTTCGGAAACGGGGATCGCGCCAGCGTTCGGGGTTTCGATCAAAGCAGCGCCGCCAATGGCGGCGACCGCATCGGCAGAGACATGACGGCGCAGCCGTGATGTCTGCTGCATCCGCGATAGGGATTGAAGCCGAATGGTCGAGACGCCATCGGCGGCTCGGCGGCTCGGTGGCTCGGTGGCTCGGTGGCTCGCCACGAAAGCCCGCCCCGCCAGGGATCGCCTCGATAGCCAATTGTCGTAAAAAACTTGATCTACCGAATCAGTCAGCTCCACCTTGGGAGCAATCAACTGTTACAAATTAAGGCCGGCAAAGACGTCCAAATCATTCGACGCTCCTGGAGGAGGTGCAGATTGCACTCCTCCTCTACAACTCGCACGTAATCGAGGCAAAGAAACCTCCGATTTTGGGCTTCTGAGCGATCCTTGCAGATACAAGCGCCGGATTGCGTCCGTCCATCAGCAGGCCATGATCGCCCGACCGAAACCGCAAGGCACCGTTCAAGTTCGCTAGCCCGATAAAGATCGGGCGAAATCCGTGCCCGCGCCCGGACAACGTTCCAAACCGGGATGTGCCGTCGCTGAGCGCGAGCCTCAGCGCCTCACCATCGTCCGTCAAGTGCCTGTACTCGCCAGCGCTGCGCAAACTGTCGCACACACCAATCCCGAGATCGCAAACGACAAGCTCGAACCGACCCGTATGCACCTGAAAAGCGACTACGCCGGTTTCGGCCGCATGGGAATGCTCGTAGATGTTGCTGGAGAGCTCACCGACAGTCGCAGCGAGCTGTGCGGCAATTGCCCTAGGAAATCCCGCGCCAGCCGCAGCCTGCTGCACCCGAAGCGTGAAGCCGGTCCACGCGGTTGTGTCGCCAGGTGGTATCAACGTTCGCTGAAATCCTCGCGAGCGGGTATGCGGGCAAATCCACTGCCGATGAAGCATCGGGCTGTTTAGTGCGAGTGCAAAAGAATCGAGCGTTCCCAGCGCTATCCACGGCGCTGCTTCTGGCTTAGGAAGCAGTTTGGTTCCGGCTAGGTGGTGCAACTCCAGCAGCGGACCAATGCCCCGTGCTTCAAGCCGGGGCACCCGCTCCGCGTCGAGTCGTCCCCGCTCAGCGGCGAATGCGAGCCCGTCGAGCACACTAAAATCCAGAATCGGCACCGCCGGAGTTGTAGTCTGCCGCTTCATCAATCTCCTGGTGCCTGCTGTTGTTGTTCAACGTCAGCCAGCAGATGGCGCCGCAATCGTCCGCCAATTTTCGGCGAGCAAGTCGTCAACCGGGTCCCCATGCTCCGACGGAGCGTCGACCCAACTGATACCGCCACTACCTTGTCGCATCGCCCGCTTCCGCTTCATCGTTTTCATAAAAACAGACGTTTCCAGGATCGTCGTCGCAGAGAAGGCGGAATCCAACACACCATGTACATCCTGCCCGCCACGCACAATAAGATGCAGTGGCCTGTTCACTCCCTCCGCCAGCTCCACCAGCCAAGCGGCATGCTGCTGCTGGCGATTGGCCCAGCCTGTGCCGGTTGTAAACTCATAGGCGATGTGAGTGATTTCCGGTCGGTCTTTCAAAAACGCAGTCCAGCGGTAAAAGTCGGTATCGGTTCGGCCATTGACATGAAGTGCCGCCGGCAATCCTTCGCTTAGAAACTCCTGATGGATGATGCCGATGCGCTTGATAGCGTGTAGATCGTCGTGCCGCGGTCGATCAGTGAAAAGGCTGTAGTTCGGTGTTGTCAAAAGTTGTATACCGAGGCCCTTCATGGCGCGGATGATCAAGCGACGCCGAGCTTCACCGAGACCCCACCAGCGCTCAAGCGGCGCATCGCGCGCTGTGCCGGACAGCATGATGGTCGCATCCCGGCGGATGCGAAAAGCGTTGCAAAGACTCTCATGCGAAGCGAAGCACGGCTTCCCGTCTCGTCGATGAAACATTCGGAACATCGGCAAGGCAATTGCCGGTGCCGCAAAATCCGAATACCGAGATGAGCGGTGGTAAATCATAGGAACGACAGTCGGTAGGCGCGGTACATCCAACGCAGGGGAACGCGGAATAGTTTCCAGATCGAAGGTCCCAACCTCACGGACGCGATTTACATAGTCTGGATGGTTGCGGCAGACACGATCACATCCTCTCGGACTGCCGCAGCAATACTGCAAGCAGTCAAAGAACGGAGCCGCAACACGCAGCCCGCCACAGATACCCTGATCCGGGCAAACCGAGCACCCCAACGGTTTGGTTGGTTGCTGAGGATCATGCCAAAGACGCCGTTCCCTGCGATTGCTGCGTGTCGACGGCTCAAGGCGTACCGTACGCATTTTTTGAGGTTCGGCAGATTGGCCTTCCAGAACTTTCAACATAGTGATATCTCAACGACACCGGCAATAGCGTGAACGTCCTCGACTGTACCCTTGGCAATACCGCAGGATGCGACTACGGCGTCGATAGTGGGCTGGCTCGGATTGCTGACTCTTGCCACATCGGTTGTTCCGCGCCGACCGACGAGCATCCCGGCTTCGACTTCAACGACTAGGTGCTCACCAACTTCCAGATGTACGCTGCCAACGATATCGGCAGCAATCGTGCATCGCGTTCGCTCGGGTGTGCGGGTGAACAGATCAGCGGTGGCTAGAGCCACGCGCGATTTGTCCCAGCTCTTCTTGAAGCTAGGTGTTGCTTTCTCGATAAAGTCGGCACCCATCAGGCAGCCCTCGCCAATAGGGGGCGATAGCGCTTCGCTCGACCGTTGGCTTGCTCGATTACCAAACCAAGCGTGGCGAGTGACGCAAGTCGGTTGTTCCAAGCTGTCGTGTGTTTCGTTCCTTCGCTCTCGCCATACAGTCGCATAAGCGTTCCAGCATCCGTTTCCCCATGCTTCAACACCAACTCGAACGTCTGACGTTGTTTGGGATCGAGGATGCCGATCGGGACCAACGCAGAAACCTCATTCCGTGCGTCCAAACTGCACGTCATTACGGCGTCGCCCCGCGGACGAAGCAGTTCAACGAGCTCTTCGAGGACAACGCTGTTTGCGTTAGCCACAATCGGATAGTGATTGGAACGTCGCGACCGTAGGTAATCGCGAAGCGCCAGTACACTCTCGCGCAGGAAACTGGCAGTGGCGACTTCAACGTGTGCAAAGTCAACGAAAACAGTCTCCGGCTCACCGGGCTCAGCACTCAGTTCGGAAAGCAGCGCTTCGAACGCTGCCTTACCTCCAAGCGCTCCAGCTAGGACGGTGCTGCCTAACATCAAGCGAAGATCCAGCCGCATAGTGACAATCCAATCTCACGTGATGAGCATGAGATGACCACATCTCCATAAGTTGTGTCAAGTCATTGATAAAAACACAACATATTGCGCCCGAAGACGAATCTATTTTGGAACTACATGAATACATAGCACCAACTAATTGAGGTAAATGTAATTTTTCGCCCAGCAACAGGATCAAGCCTCGCGGCGCAAAGCTGCATCTCAGGGGGGCGGGGCAGGAACACCTTGACTGGTGATTGAGCGACCAGACCTTCGTGCCGGGTCAGGTTCAGGAGGGGCGGCAAGGCCCCAAGCCCTGCTCGATGGGGTTCAGGGGAGAGTTGAAATCTCCCCGATCATGGGGTTCTCAGGGGAGCACGAAAGCTCCCTCGGATGGCGGTACAGCGGCCAGACGCTTGTGAGTGGTCAAGCGGCGAAACGCTTGATGGTTCAGATGCGGGTCGATCCCGTTGCTGAACCACAGCAGGGGGTATCCAACAGGGGGCGGCACGCACCCTTTGGCAAGCCGCATTGTAATACGCCCATATCGTAATGAGACTCATTATGATATGGGCGTATTACAATGCACAGCTTGCATACCGCGAACGATGCCAAGCTACGGCGTAATACGCCGACCGCAGACTTTTCCGTCCGCACATGTTCCATACGGCGGGCGGATAAAAATTTCCCGGTACTACCGGCCTGCAGGAAACCTCTGCCCGCACATGTTTCGCGTAGCGGACAGATGTAAGATTTCGAAGCACGACCGACGTTCAATCAAGTCCGCCGTCATATAGTGCTGTTCGATGGACATTCACTCCACTGCTTCTCTTAGCTTCACCACACCGAAACATCGTTCGGCGATTTACGCGAACCCTTAACATAAAAAGGCTCTTTACATATGGCCCAAATCAAAATCCACATCACCAATAAGAAAAATGATTTATAAAAAACAAACTTAAACTGACCCCAATATGTTAAAGAATAAATCTTTTCTGCATGGCCCAAGTCATAAACAGCGAACCCCAACAATTCGAAGGAAGTTTGACTGAACGTAATCGCAAAGAGAAATGCCAACGCCAACAGAGTAACCGATCGCCAGGTAGTCACGGCAAAAATATACTTCAACGCCTTTATTAATGGTTCCGCAGATCGAACAACAGCGGCTCGCTCCCTGAATGCCCCTTCAGCCTCCCCCTTATTTTTTGAGAAAATATTGGCCAACCCGCCAAAAAATACACCAAGCCAATTTTCTATTATTTTTCCCAAAGGCGAAATAAAAGTTCTTGCTTGAAAAAGGCACACCAAGAACATTGCCGATATAATGCTGCCGGCCATCCTTGCGCTTGATTTGTCAACGTGGGCGAAATAAAAATCCGGGTGATTTTTATAGAAATACTCCCCTATAGAAAACATAAATAAATTCACGAAAAATATAACAGGGAGCGCCACGAGTATATTTGCCCCTCTCTTCTTTCTCACAACAAACCCCTTGGATTCAAGAGTCAAGTGCAACACGATTTGAGAAATTAGCGATTTCTTCGGCCATAGCCTCTTCGGGCGTTCTCCAATCCAAAGTCTTGCGCGGACGGCCGTTGAGAAGCCGGGCGATGTCGTT
>Ga0207893_1000025_pt1 | contig 140700 bp, 115 predicted proteins | sample MalvirmetaMSP121_FD_184233 | JGI IMG/M metagenome (GOLD analysis project Ga0207893, IMG submission 184233) | Marine viral communities from the Deep Pacific Ocean - MSP-121 (SPAdes) | ecosystem: Environmental > Aquatic > Marine > Oceanic | place: Pacific Ocean | collected 2001-06-02 | reverse complement strand
GAGCCGCGGCAGGGCGATCTGCATTTCTCGAGCGACGATGCTCCTGTTCCGACGCTTCTGGATCCTGTGGCCGACGAAGAGGCGGAATCGAATGAGCATTTCGATCAGGATCTGCCTCCCGTCGAGTAAGTGCTGGTCATCAATGTGATCTCGCGTGATCCGCACGGCTTCCGTGGTCCTGCACTGTTGCAGAATATTTTGGAAAGCGGTCTGCGCTTCGGTGAGATGGACATCTTCCATCGTCACGAAAGCATGGCGGGCAACGGCGAAGTGCTGTTCTCCATGGCCAACGCGGTCAAACCTGGCACTTTCGATCTGGATGACATCGACCACTTCACTACCCCAGCCGTGAGCTTCTTTCTGGGTCTGCCAGGCCCGCGCCATCCGAAGCAAGCTTTCGATGTCATGGTTGCCGCTGCTCGGAAGTTGTCACAGGAGCTCAACGGCGAGCTCAAGGACGATCAGCGCAGCGTGCTGACCGCTCAGACCATCGAGCATTATCGCCAGCGCATTGTCGATTATGAGCGTCGGCAGATGACCACCAAGCGTTGATCCAGAAAACCGCTCCCAAGAGCGGTTTTTTGTTTCTGGGACAGTTATCCGTCTGGTCTGGTCGAGCCCGTCCGGCGGGTGGGCTTCAGCCCAACGAAGCCTCTTCGCTAGCTCGGATGGTGACCGAAGCTATCTCGGCCAACGATGTCTCTGGTTGTCGCTCCGGCGTAGTCGCGAAGGCAAAACTGACCTAAAGATAGCGGTGAAGCCTCTGTCACCTTCCCGCCCGGCGCTCCATACGGCGACGCAAACAGGCTAAAATCCTGCGCAGAACATCCACTTAAGGTCGGCCGGTGCGCTGCTTCTGCGCTCGGTCCAGCCTGCAGCTATGGCCCCAACACCATGACGTCCGCCCAGACCGCCGCAGAACGCATCGCCGAGCTGCGCAGCGAAATCGACGCCCACAATTATCGTTATTACGTGCTCGACGAGCCCAGCGTTCCTGACGCCGAATACGACCGTCTGTTCAATGCGCTCAAAACGCTAGAGGCCGAGCATCCCGAGCTGGTAAGCCCGGATTCACCCACTCAGCGTGTCGGCGGCGCGGCGCTGGCAGCCTTCGGCCAGGTCCGCCATGAAGTGCCGATGCTGAGCCTGGGTAATGCGTTCGAAGAGCAAGACCTGATCGACTTCGACCGTCGCGCTCGCGAAGGCTTGGACCTGCCGGCAGGCGATCTTTTCGACGACGGCGTCGAGCTGGAGTACAGCTGCGAGCCGAAGCTCGACGGCCTGGCGGTAAGTCTGCTCTACGAAAATGGCCAATTGGTGCGCGGCGCCACGCGTGGTGACGGCAGCACTGGGGAAGACATCAGTACCAACGTCCGTACCGTGCGCAATATTCCGCTCAAGCTTCACGGCGACGGCTGGCCCGAGGTACTAGAAGTACGCGGTGAGATCTACATGCCCAAGGCGGGCTTCGAGGCCCTGAATGCGCGTCAACTGGAGGCGGGCAGCAAGCCGTTCGCCAATCCGAGAAACGCCGCCGCGGGCAGCCTGCGCCAGCTGGATTCGAAGATAACCGCGAGCCGCCCGCTGGAACTCTGCGCCTATGGGGTCGGCCGTAGCGCCGGCGACCTGCCCGGTACCCACATCGGCATACTCGAGGCACTCAAGGGCTGGGGCTTGCCGATCAGTCGCGAGCTCAAACTGGCTAAAGGCGTTAAGGAGTGCCGCGATTACTTTCATGCCATCGGCGAGAAACGCGACGCGCTGCCTTATGAGATTGACGGCGTGGTGTTCAAAGTCAACTCGACTGCGCAACAGCGCGAGCTAGGCTTTCGCGCACGCGAACCGCGTTGGGCGATCGCTCATAAATTCCCGGCGCGCGAAGAAGTGACCGAACTGCTCGACGTGGAATTCCAGGTTGGCCGCACCGGAGCTATCACACCGGTTGCCCGTCTGCAGCCGGTTCAGGTTGCTGGCGTGACGGTGTCCAACGCAACGCTGCACAACATGGACGAGGTCGCTCGGCTCGGGGTCATGATCGGGGATACGGTCATCGTCCGTCGCGCCGGTGACGTGATTCCGCAAATCCTCGGAGTCATTCCGGAGCGCCGGCCCGAGAATGCCCGTGCCGTTCATGTGCCGGAGCAGTGTCCAGTTTGCGGCTCGGCCGTCGAGCGTACCCAGCTGATCAAACGCAGCAAAGGGCGCGAGTCGGTGACGGAAGGTTCGATCTATCGCTGCGTTGGTCGTCTGGCCTGTCAGGCGCAGCTCAAGCAGGCGATCATCCATTTCGTTTCGCGCCGGGCGATGGACATCGATGGCCTGGGTGACAAGATCGTCGAGCAGCTGGTCGATGCCGGGTTGGTACGGTCCCCGGCAGATCTCTATTGCCTGAACTTCGAACAGGTGCTGGCACTTGAAGGCTTCGCCGAAGTGTCGAGTCGCAACCTGCTCAACGCCATCGACGCCAGCCGCAAGCCGTCCCTGGCGCGCTTCGTCTTTGCTCTGGGCATCCCTGATGTTGGCGAGGGCACGGCGAAACTGCTGGCGCGTGCCCTGGGTTCGCTGGACCGCATCAGTCGTGCTCTGCCCGACGTGTTGGTTTACCTGCCGGATATCGGCCTGGAAGTCGCCCACGAAATCCATAGCTTCTTTGACGATGAACATAACCAGTCCGTCATCGAGCAGTTGCGCTCGCGTGGTGTTCAGCTGCAGGAGGAGGGGGATGTGCATCCTGACTTTGCGGCCTGTGCGACGCTGGCAGGCTTGCTCGACAGGCTGAACATCCCATTTATCGCCTCCACCGGTGCTCAGCGTCTTGCTGATCGTTTCGGCAGCCTGACCGGCATTATCGAAGCCGACTGGCTGGACCTGCGTCAGGTTGAACGTCTCAACGAAAAAGCGGCCCGAGCACTGCGCGACTATTTCGATGATCCGGCAAATGCCGCGCGAGCGCGCGCCATCGAGGACCAGCTGAAAGAATTCGGCATGCATTGGGAGAGTGAGCGCAAGACTGCGGAGGGTTTGCCGCTGGCCGGCCAGACCTGGGTGCTGACGGGCACGCTGGAAAGCATGAGCCGCGACGATGCAAAGGCAAGACTGGAAGAGCTGGGCGCTAAGGTGTCAGGCTCAGTCTCGGCCAAGACCAGTGTCGTAGTGGCCGGGCCGGGTGCCGGCTCCAAACTGGCAAAGGCCAACGAACTGGGATTGGAAGTGGATGACGAGCAGGCCTTTCTGAAACGCCTCGCCAGCTTGGAAGGTTAACCGTGATAGGGGGCCAGCTGCATAAGGAATGACCGACCAGGCTGCCATCGCAACGATGGCAGCCTGGTTTTCAAGCGGGGAGGCGTTCACTAAGCTCAGAAGCGTGGTGCACGCTGGCTACCTGAGCAGACGGACTATCGCTTTGGCTCCGACTTCAGCGGCCGCGGTATTCGCAGCCACTGGTGCAGGTTTCATGGATACGTATCCGCGAAAGCTCTGGCAACAACGGCTTCAGCTCATCCCAGATCCATACGGCAAGGTTTTCGCTGGTTGGATTCTCGAGGCCGGGCAAATCGTTCAGATAGTTATGATCCAGTCGTTCGTAGATTGGCTTGAAGATCTGCTTGATCTCGCTGAAGTCCCGGATCCAGCCGGTATGGGGATTCACCTCGCCTTCAAGGTAAATCGCAACCCTGAACGAGTGCCCGTGTAGACGGCCGCACTTGTGCCCTTCGGGTACATGGGGCAAGCGGTGGGCTGACTCGAAAGTAAACTCTTTGAATATTTCCACGGGTCGATCCGGTAAGGCGAAAGGCCGCATTCTACCGGTTTGGGTTCGGCTGTCGCCGTTGTGCAGCGAGCTACCAGACGTAACCGCTGCACTGCCCATGCAGCGCTTTTGACACTCCCGCGGGCTTGCGGCACAGTGCCCGGCTTTTTATCGGCGTTCGCCGCTTTCGGGGAGTTGAAATGAATGCAGTGGTAGCGGCAGTCGGCATCATGCTGATTCTTAGCCTGTGCAGGGTTCATGTGGTAGTGGCACTGATCGCCGGCGCGCTTGCCGGCGGCGTCCTGGGCGGATTGGGACTGGACGGCAGCCTTGCAGCTTTTAACAAAGGGCTGGGCGGTGGCGCGACGGTAGCGCTTTCCTACGCCTTGCTGGGAGCATTCGCTGTTGCGATCGGCAAGAGTGGATTGGCCCACGCGCTGGCTGATCGTGCTTTGGCCATGGTCGGCCGGCACGAGTCGGACTCCGCGGGGGCTGTGAAGTGGTTGATGATCGGTCTACTGCTGGCGGTCGCCGTGTCGTCGCAGAATATCCTGCCGATCCATATCGCCTTCATCCCTTTGCTGGTTCCGCCGTTGCTCTACGTGCTGAGCAAGTTGCGGATCGACAGGCGCTTGATTGCCTGCGTACTCGCATTCGGCCTGGTGACGCCCTACATGTTCCTGCCGGTGGGCTTCGGTAGCATCTTTCTGCATGAGATTCTGCTGGCAAACGTGGCCAAGAGTGGTGCGGACATCGCCGGAATCAATGTCAGTCAGGCCATGCTGATTCCAGCGGTCGGCATGCTGACCGGCCTGCTGATTGCCATGTTCAGCTATCGCAAGCCGCGCACCTACGACCTCGGCAAGGTCGATCAGTCGAAAGCCATCAGTGTCAGCTACAGCCCGCTGACCTTGTTGGTGGCTGCGTTGGCCGTCGCTGCTGCGTTCGTCGTCCAACTGTGGCTGGACTCGATGATCATCGGCGCGCTGGTTGGTTTCGTGATCTTCTCCGTATCCGGCGTGGTGCGCTGGAAAGAGGCTGATGATCTGTTTACCGAGGGCATGAAGATGATGGCCATGATCGGCTTCATCATGATTGCTGCAGCGGGATTTGCCGAAGTAATGCGCGAGACCGGCGAGGTGAAAACGCTGGTCGATACGTCTGCCGCCTGGATTGGAAACAGCAAGGCCATCGGCGCACTGATGATGCTGCTGGTGGGGTTGCTGGTCACCATCGGCATCGGGTCCTCCTTCTCCACGGTACCGATCATCGCTGCGATCTTCGTACCGCTCGGGTTGGAGCTGGGCTTCAGTCCGCTGGCAATCGTCAGCTTGGTGGGCACGGCGGGTGCGCTGGGTGATGCGGGGTCGCCCGCTTCGGACTCGACGCTCGGGCCGACTGCCGGGTTGAATGCCGACGGCCAGCACAACCATATCTGGGATACCGTGGTTCCGACCTTCCTGCACTACAACCTGCCGCTTCTTGCGTTCGGCTGGATTGCCGCGATGACGCTGTAACTTTCGTCGATACGGTTCGCGCTGGCACGACGTATCGTCGCCGGCGCGTCCGCTGTTTCGCTGGATCGTGGCCCGTCAGCACTCCTGACGCCAATCGCTGACTAACGGATACAACCGCAGCGATAGGAAGCATTCGTGAACACCACTCTTGAGCAGAAAGTCTTTCTCGCTCTATTGCTCATCGTGAGCATCGCCTTCGGCTGGATACTGCTTCCCTTTTACGGGGCCGTGTTCTGGGCCGTTATCCTCGCGATCATCTTTGCGCCACTGCAACGCCGCCTGTTACGTCGCATGGGGCACAGGCGAAACCTGACGGCGATCATCACCTTGACGGTGTGCCTGGTCGTTGCGGTACTCCCGGTGATCCTGATTGCGGGCCTGCTGGTTCAGGAGGGCTCGTCACTGTATCAACAGATGGAAAGCGGAGAACTCGACGTCGGCGAATTCGTGGGCGGCGCCAAGGAGATGCTGCCTGAGTCGGCGCAACGACAGTTGCAACGCTTTGGGCTCGGCAATCTCGACCAGATGCGTGAACGGCTTGCCAGTGGCGCTTTGCAGGGCAGCCAGTTCCTGGCTACCAAGGCGTTCAGTTTCGGACAGGGCACCTTCCAGTTTCTGGTCAGCTTTTTCGTGATGACCTATCTGCTGTTTTTCTTCATCCGAGACGGGCGCGAGCTGGTTGCCAAGATTCGTCGCGCGCTGCCACTGACCGATAACCAGAAGCGGCGGCTGTTCAGTAAGTTCACACGCGTGGTCAGGGCCACGGTCAAAGGCAACATTGTCGTGGCGGCTACCCAGGGATTCCTCGGTGGGGTGATCTTCGCTGTCCTGGGAATCCCAGGCTCGTTGCTCTGGGGCGTGATGATGGCGTTTCTGTCCTTGCTGCCCGCGATTGGCGCCGGGCTGATCTGGGCACCTGTGGCGATCTATTTCCTGCTGCAGGGCATGGTTTTACAGAGCGTGATCCTCACGCTCTATGGCGTTCTGGTGATTGGCCTGGTGGACAATTTCCTGCGGCCGATTCTGGTGGGTAAGGACACCAAAATGCCTGACTATCTGGTGCTGATTTCGACGTTGGGCGGGCTCGCCCTGTTTGGCTTGAACGGCTTCGTCATCGGGCCGCTGATTGCTGCTTTGTTCATGTCGTCATGGGCCTTGTTTATCACTCCTGACGCCAAACCTTCACCCCGGTAGGCGTCCGGGCGAGCCGGACGCCGCTTCGGGCTAGAGAATACGCCCGCCATCATCACGGGTGATGATGACCGTTGCCGAGCGAGGCCTGCGGCCCGGGCCATCTGGCCAGGCGCTGGTGTACTCGGTTGACGTCGAGCCTTCCCCCGGATGCTGGATATTCACGAACAGCGTACGGAAGTCCGGGGTGGCGGTAATACCGGTTACTTCGGCGCCCAGGGGGCCGACCATGAAGCGCTTGGTTTCGCCGCTCTTCGGGTCTGACACCAACATCTGATTGTTGCCGAAGGGACCGCTGCGCAGCTGGCTTCCGCTCATGTCGGTCTGGATCCAGAGGCGACCTTCATCGTCGAACCAGAGTCCGTCGGGGCTCGCCATGATGTTTTCGTCAGTCAGTGGCCGACCGCGCGGATCACGGCTGTCACTCTGCGGCCCGGCGAGCAGATAGAGGTCCCACTGGAACCGTGTGCCCACCTGATGCTTACCTTCCTCACGCCAGCGGATGATGTGGCCGGTGGGGTTCGGCGCGCGGGGGTTGGCTGCGTCGGCTTCCTGCCTCGAGCTGTTGTTGGTAAGGGTGAAATACACTTCGCCTGTATCGGGATGCACGGCGCCCCATTCAGGGCGATCCATTTTGGTAGCTCCGACGATATCCGCCGCTAGGCGAGTGTTGATCAACACCTCGCCCTGATCGGCAAAACTGACGTTCGCTGCAGCACAGGCCTGCTGGAAGGCAGCGTCTTCGATATCCAGCGCTAACCAGTCGCCGCTGCCGTCTGGGTTGAAGCGTGCAACGTATAGGGTGCCATCGTCGAGCAGCCGGCCGTCGCTGCGCTGCGGGCGGTACTTGTCGCGGCTGATGTATTTGTAGATGTACTCGTTTTGCGAGTCGTCGCCGGAGTAACAAACCAGCGGCCAGCCCGCTTTGGTCGGCGCAAACACAATGCCTTCATGACCAAAGCGACCCAGCGCTGTGTGCTTGACCGGTGTGGAATCGGGGTCAAAGGGATCGATTTCTACGATCCAGCCGAAGGTATTCGGCTCGTTGCGATAGTCGGCGCGCGGGTCTGCCGCCGTTGTGGTCGCGTCAAATCGCTCGAATTCGTCGCCGCGAATGGTTTCCCAGCCGTAGCGCCCGGTTGAACGGAGGCCGTAGCGCTCCAGATGGCGGGGCAATTCATCGTCGCGAGTGGCGAAATAGCCCGCCCAGTTTTCTTCACACGTCAGGTAGGTTCCCCAAGGGGTGTAGCCATTCGAGCAGTTGTTCAGCGTGCCGCGGGTGGAGGTGCCGCTCGGGCTGTAGCGGGTTTTCATCAGGTCATGACCACGGGCAGGACCTTCGATGCGCATCGGCGTGGCACCGGTTATGCGGCGATTGCGTGCCGAAGGCAGTACTGACCAGTCTCCTTGCGGGCCACGGCGCACTTCGACAACGGAAACGCCGTGCGCATTGATCTCCTTGCGCACCTCATCGGCGTCCACGCGTTTGCCATTAACAACTGTCGGGCCGTTGGGATGCAGCAGAGGTGCATCGATGTACTCATGGTTCAGCACCAGCAGACCGTGGTCACTCTTTCGGCCTTTGAAGCGCGCATCCATGGGAAAGAAATGCATGCCGTCGTGGTGCATGCCTGTTTGCTGGGCCTGATCTTCCGCACTGTTGCTGGCGTCTTCGAGGAATGCTGGATAGCTTCCACAGATCGGTGTGCCCCAAGGGATAAAGGCTTTCGCGGAGAAGCCAGCGGGAACCGTAATGGCATCGGCTCGGGTCACGGCCACCGCCCCGAAGGGGAGACGGTTACGCCGTTGAAAGGGCGACCCGCTGCCGATCCCGGCCGGCTCGGCTGCAGTGGCCATCGAAGGCAACCCGCCGAGAAAGGCCAGCGCGCCGAACGCCGCGCCGCTGGCCACAACCTTGCGGCGCCCTGCATCGATGACATCCTGGATGTGAGGGTTGGCTGAGCGGTTGCTAGGCAGCTCATCGCCATTGCCGAACAGTATGTTTTGATTATCGTCAGTCACGACGCAGCTCCATTGGTAATCGACGGGACTGTGACGTTATGTTCGGCTTACGACAGCTTAATGACACCCGCGCCACGGTCGACGAGCGGTTCGCTCGTTCTGTTCGTCAGGGCTGTCTGCGTTACCATCGTCGCCCTTGTTCACAATGGCCTTGTTATGGAATTTAGCGCTCCGCTTGCCCTGTATCAGCAGGCTATCGCACGTCAGGGTTACGTCAGCGACGACGCCCAGCTGCGCGCGGTCGAGCGGCTGCAGCGCTGCCATGAGGCGCTGCATGGCGATGCGACTGGCGAATCGCTTCGCGGCGTTTACCTGTGGGGCCCAGTCGGGCGTGGCAAGACCTGGTTGATGGACATGTTCCATCGCAGCCTAGCGGTGCCAGCAAGACGGCAGCATTTCCACCATTTCATGCGCTGGGTACACATTCGTCTGTTCCAGCTCAACGGCACGCCTGACCCCTTGCAGGCATTGGCAAAAGAGCTGAGCGAAGAGGTGCGGGTGCTGTGTTTTGACGAGCTGTTCGTTGCCGACATCGGTGATGCGATCATTCTGGGGCGCTTGTTCCGAGTGATGTTCGAGCAGGGTGTGGTGATCGTGGCGACCTCTAATCAGCCACCTGATCAGCTCTATGCTGACGGATTCAACCGTGAGCGCTTTCTGCCCGCCATTGATGCAATCGAGCGGCACATGCAAGTCGTCAATGTCGACGGTGGAGCTGATCATCGTCTGCGTCCAGGCGTAGCCGAACAACGCTACTGGGTCAGCGAACCACAGAAAGACGGGGCGCTGCGCTCGGTGTTCGACACTCTGAGCAGAGGGGAGGCTGCTGATACCCAGCCGGTCCTCGTCGGGCGTCGCTCATTGCAGGTCATATGCAGCAGCGACTCCGTGATCTGGTGTCGCTTTGCCGCGCTGTGCGAGCAGCCATTCTCAGCGCTGGATTTCATCGAACTGTGTGATCGCTATTCCGCGATCCTGATTGGAGCGGTGCCGAAGCTGGGCAGTCAGCAGCGTGAGGGGCGCATCGCGCGCGGCACTGAAGACGGCGCAGCGCAGGTGGAGGCGGGCGACCGCGAGCTACCGAAACTGGCTGCAAACGATGACAGCGTCAGACGCTTCATTGCGCTGGTAGACGAATGCTACGACCGAGGCGTGCCGCTCTATCTGGAGGCTTGGGTTGCCATGGATGAGCTCTATACCGAGGGCTACCTGTCCTTTGCTTTTCGCCGAACGCTGAGCCGGTTGCGGGAAATGCAGTTGCAGCGTTTCGGTAACACCGACTAGCTTCTCAGTCGCGGTAGAACACCTGCACCAGGTGATAGCCGAACTGGCTTTTGACAGGGCCGTGCACCTCGCGCAGCGGCTTCTTGAAGATCACCTGGTCGATGCTGCGCACCATCTGCCCCGGACGGACCTCTCCCAGGTCGCCACCTTTCTTGCCGGAGGGGCAGGTCGAGTATTTCTTTGCCAATACGTCGAAGGCTTCGCCGTTGGCGATGCGCTTTTTCAGCTGCGCGGCTTCGGCTTCAGTCTTGACCAGGATGTGGCGGGCCATGGCTTTGGGCATTGCGGATCTCCTTGGATGCGGCGGCGATTGTAGTCAGACAGCCCGGCAAACCGAAGCGGGAAAGCAGCGATTTTGACCGTTCGGCTGCAACTAAAACCGACGAACGGTAGTTATGGTTGTTCGTATGTTAGCGCTACCATCCGGTCCACAAACATAATGTGGCACAACGATGCCGCCGGAGACCGACAGTGGATTACCAAACCCACAGCGAATTTCCCGCTAACCGCCGCGCACTGGTGGTCATGGGCGTGAGTGGTTCGGGCAAGACCGAAACCAGCCATGCCGCCGCCGATGCGCTGGGCTTCCGACATATCGAAGCCGATCATTTCCACCCCGAAGAAAACGTTGCGCGCATGCGTGCCGGCACACCGTTGTCGGATGCTGACCGGGTCGAGTGGCTGCAGAGGCTTGTCATCGAAATGCAGCGCGCCATCGATGATGACGTCGGTTTCGTGCTTGCCTGTTCGGCTCTGAAGCGCCGCTACCGTGACCTCCTGCGCGACGCGGTGCCGGGTTTGTGCTTTGCGCACTTGTCCATTGATTACGACACGGCGGTCCAGCGAGTCGGCGGGCGCGCCGGACATTTCATGCCTATTTCACTGGTGGACAGTCAATTCGCCACGCTTGAGTCCCCGGCTGGCGAGCCCCATGTGCTTGTGGTCGATGCCAGCCAGCCCCGCGAGCAAGTGCTGGACGAAATCACGGCCTGGATGAATCAGGACGGCGGCTTGGCGATCAATGCCAAAGAGGATCTTTCCGCTGCTCCGCTTGATAGCGCTAACAAGCGCGGCGGCCAGCGCGGCGGCCATGCTGCGAGCGCGCCCAATGTCGACGACGTCGAGCCGACGGGCGCCGAACTGACCACCCGGCCGATCTATGGCGGTAAGTTCGCCCAAGGCTTCGACCGGATTACCGATTGGCTGATGGCGGCTCTGCTGGCCTTCATGGTGATTGTGGTGTTCAGCAGCGTGGTCCTGCGCTATGCCTTCGGCACGGGCTGGACGGGTGCTGAAGAGCTTTCGAGGCTGGCCTTTGTCTGGCTGGTATTCGTCGGCGTGGCCTCGAGCATGCGCCGTGGCGAGCTGATGGCTTTCAGCATGATCCGCGACCGATTCCCGCATCTGTTCCGCCGGGTGGTGGATTCGATCAGTTGGATCATGGTCGCGGTAGCCAGCGCACTGGCTGCGCTGGGCGGATGGAATCAGATGCAGTTCGGCTGGACCATCAATAGCCCGGTTGTGGGTTATCCGCTGGCCGTGGCGATGGTTCCGGTCGCCGCCAGCATGGTCGCGCTTGCGGTCCTGGCGTTGATCCAGCTGGTCAATGTCTGGCGTCGACAGCCGCCGTTACCCATCGCCGAAGCCAACGTTACGGCCGATTGATTCCTGATAACAACAAGGGCATACGCCCACCCGAGGTCCGTACATGACTGTCGTCGTCTTCCTTTCGTCATTGTTTGGCTTCATGGCCTTCGGCATGCCGATTGCCTTCGCGCTGATTCTCACCGGCGCGGTACTGATGTGGTACCTGGATTTCTGGGATGTACAGCTGCTGGCGCAAAACCTTCAGGCTGGTGCTGACAGCTTTCCGTTGTTGGCCGTGCCTTTCTTCATTCTCGCCGGCGAGCTGATGAATGCAGGTGGCATCTCGCGCCGGATCATCAACATGGCGCAGGCCTACTTCGGCCATAAGCGCGGTGGCCTTGGCTATGTCGCGATTGCGGCTTCGGTCCTGCTGGCGAGTATGTCCGGGTCCGCACTAGCCGATACGGCGGCGCTGGCAACCTTGCTGCTGCCAATGATGCGCGAGCGCGGCTATCCGCTGAGTTCTTCCTCGGGTCTGGTGGCGGCGGGCGGCATCATCGCGCCGATCATCCCGCCGTCGATGCCGTTCGTGATCTACGGCGTTGTCACCAACACCTCGATCAGCCAGCTGTTTCTCGCCGGTATGGTTCCGGGCCTGATCATGGGCGCCGGGCTGGTCGTGGCCTGGACGCTGATCGCTCGCAAGATAGAAGAGCCGCCACAAGCGAAGGCCAGCGGAGCCGAACGTCGCAAGGCATTGGTCGATGGTGCGGCTGCTTTGATGCTGCCGGTGATCATCGTGGGTGGATTGCGCTTTGGCCTGTTCACGCCGACCGAGGCGGCAGTGGTAGCGGCAGTCTACGCGTTGCTGGTATCGACCCTGCTGTACCGCGAGCTGAGCTGGAGCGGTGTGGTCGAGGTGCTGACCCGTGCCAGTCGGACCACGGCTTCGGTCATGTTCCTTTGCGCCGCAGCGATCGTCTCCGCCTACATGATCACGCTGGCCCAGCTGCCAGACGAAATCGCCTCGATGCTCGGCCCGCTGGCTGAAGACCCGAAGCTGCTGATGGTTGCCATCATGGTGCTGATGATCGCCATCGGCATGGTGCTCGACCTGACTCCGACCATTCTGATCCTTGGGCCGGTACTGGCGCCGATTGCGGTGAAGGCCGGCATCAATCCGGTGTACTTCGGCGTGATGTTCGTGCTGATCGGCTCGATCGGGCTGATCACGCCACCCGTCGGTACCGTACTCAACGTCGTCGGCGGAATAGGGCGGCTGCGCATGGAAACGCTGGTGCGTGGTGTCATCCCGTTTTTTCTTATCTATCTGGCCATCGTCGTCCTGTTGATTGCAGTGCCGTCGATCATCACCGTGCCGTTGGAATGGCTACGGTGACCGAGGCATGAGCTTCAACCCTCCATCCACAACAACAAAAGGTAAGTGAACATGAAACGATTTCTCATCGCGGCCCTGGCGGCCACTACGCTTAGCAGCGCCATCACTGCAGTGACCGCTCAGGCAGCCGACGATATCCGGCCACGGATGATTCGCTTCGGTTACGGACTCAACGAAGACAGCAACCAGGGCCGCGCCGCGAAGTTGCTAGCCGAGGAGATCGCAAAGGCGTCCGATGGCAAACTCAAGGTCCGTACGTTCGGCTCTGCCAGTCTGGGTTCCGATGATCAGATGCAAAACGCTCTGATGGGTGGCGCTCAGGAAATGATGGTCGGCTCGACGGCGACCCTCGTCGGTGTGGCTGAAGAAATGGCGGTGTGGGACACGCCGTTCCTGTTCGAGAGCGAAAAGCAGGCCGACTACGTGCTGGATGGCCCGGTCGGCCAGAAGGTCATGGATGCGCTGGAAGAGAAAGGGCTCGTGGGCCTGGCCTACTGGGAGAATGGCTTCCGTAACCTGACCAACAACGTGCGTCCGGTCGAGAAGATGGAAGACTTCGACGGCATCAAACTGCGGGTCATGCCGAACCCAGTGTTTATCGACACCTTCAAGCAGATGGGCGCAAACGCGGTCCCGCTGCCGTTCTCAGAGCTGTTCACGGCACTGGAAACCAAGGCAGTCGACGGTCAGGAAAACCCCTATAACACCATCCTCTCGTCCAAGTTCTATGAGGTGCAGAAGTACCTGAGCGTGACCAATCACGTGTACAGCCCCTGGATCGTGACGGCATCCAAGCGCTGGTGGGATGGCCTGTCGAAAACCGAGCAGGACATCATCATGGAGGCGGCAAAGACCGCGCGTGATTCGGAGCGTGAAGACACTCGCGCCGAAGCCCGCGAAGCCTTGGCCAAGATCAAAGAACAAGGCATGGAAGTGAACAAAGTCAGCCCAGAGGAAATCCAGCGCATGCGCGAGAAGGCCAAACCGGCGATCCAGACCGTGATCGATACCGTTGGCGAGCCGCTGTTCAACGAAGTACAGGCAGCGATCGAACAAGCGCCGAAGTAAGCGGTTGCACCCATTCAGGCCGTGTGAACGCTGGCGTCTGTCAGTGCTCACCTGGCCTGCTTCGGGGCGCCTTCCCGTATAGAATCTCCGCCTCCTCGTAGCTGGATTCCACCATGAGTTCTCGCCGTCGCCGCTCGCTGGAGCGGGCCACCTTGTCCGACGTGGCTCGCAGTGCCGGTTGTTCGCTGATGTCCGCCTCGCGTGCGCTGTCGCAACCCGAACGGGTGTCGGACGCCCTGCGCGAGCGAGTGATTGCAGCGGTAAAAGCCTTGGGCTACGTCCCGCATACCGCGGCGCGCAACCTGGCAAGCGCACGCTCGAATCTTGTCGCAGTGATCATTCCGTCACTGTCGAACGCGGTGTTCGTCGACACCGTCGAAGCCATTCAGCGCGTGCTGATGCCGGCAGGTTACGAGCTGATGATCGGCGTCAGTCATTACCATCCCGAAGAAGACGAGCGTCTGTTGCGTGCCTACCTTGCCCATCAGCCGGCAGGGCTGCTGGTCACCGGCTTCGAGCGCAGCGATGCCGCACGCGAAGTGCTCGGCAGCTACACCAGCCCGATCGTGACCTTGATGGAACTGAGCGACGGCGAGGAAGAATACTGCGTCGGTTTCTCCCAGTTGGAAGCCGGTGCGGCCATGACCCGCAAGCTGCTCGACCGCGGCTATCGCAACATCGCGTTCGCAGCCGCGCAACTCGACCCCCGAACCCTGCAACGTGCCGAAGGTTATCGGCAGGTCATGCGCGAGGCCTCGCTTTACGATGCCGCACTTGAGGTGCTTACGCCGCAGGTTTCATCCATCGGGCTTGGCGCCGAGTTGCTCGATCGGTTACTGGCGCAGCATCCACAAATCGATGCGATCTTCTTTAACAACGACGATCTGGCGTTGGGCGCGCTCTTTCGCGCTCGCCAGTTGAACTTAGCCGTGCCGGAGCGGCTGGCGATTGCCGGTTTCAACGATCTGCCGGCCGCCGCCTGGATGCACCCGGCGCTGACCACGGTACGCACCATCCGCGGCGAAATCGGCAAGCTGGCCGGGCAAATGCTGCTGAGCCTGATGCGCGGCGAGTCGCCACCGCAACGGCGTATTGATGTGGGTTTTGAAGTGGTGATGCGCGAAAGCGCATGAGGCAAACCGGCACGCCTTGCACGTGCCGGCCGATTTAGCGTCCACGATGGCAAATCAGTCGGCCTGCTGCGCCGCCGTGACCTGCTGAGCGATCTCGATCATCTGTTCGCGCATCCAGCGGTTGGCCGGGTCCTGATCGGTGCTCTCGTGCCAGTAAATGTGTGTCTCCAACGGTGGGATGTCCACTGGCAAGGGCACCTGGTACAGATCATGACGCCGGGCGAAACGCTCCGGAACGGTCACCGCCATATCGGTCTGTTGAATCACCTGGGTGGCCATCATGTAATGCTGGGAGCGCAAAGCGATTTTGCGCTGTTGCCCCATCTTGCCGAGCGCCAGGTCGACCATGCCCAGCCCGCTGCGCCGGCTGGAAATATGAATGTGCGACAGCGAGAGGTACTCCTCGACGCTGAGCTTGTCCTTCGCCAGCGGGTGCCCGCGGCGCATGGCGCATACGTAGCGGTCTTCCAGCAGCTTGACGTGGCGCACCTGGGGATCGGTGTTGAGGGGGGCGTCCATGGCGAAGTCCAGACGCCCGGCCGCCAACTCTTTGGTGGTTTCGCGGCGCTTAGCGAGCATGCTTTCGATCTTCACGTTTGGCGCCAGCCGACGCAGGCGCTGGAACAGCGGCGGCAGCACCACGGCCTCGGTAAGGTCGGTCATGCTGATGCGAAAGGTCTTGTTTGCCTGCAGCGGATTGAAAGTGCGACTTTCCTGCACCGATACACGCAACAACTGCAGTGCGTTGCGCACCGGACCGATGATGTTCTGCGCCATCGGGGTCGGCACCATGCCCTGTGCGGTACGCACGAACAGCGGATCGTTGAAGGTTTCCCGCAGGCGTGCCAGAGCGTTGGAAACGGCTGGCTGCGTAATGCCGACGATCTGCCCGGCGCGGGTCAGGTTGGCCTCGGTGTAGATGGCGTCGAAGACAATGAATAGATTCAGATCGACCTTGTTCAGGTTCATTGTTGTGCTCTCTGGCGTGTATCGGAATTCGCCGATCATATATCGGTGATGAATGTTTATACACGAGGAAAATAGCTTAGATAAATCAACAAGCCTCCTCTAGCATTCAAAATTACAAAACATTACCTGCCAGAAGGTTATCGCCCATGGATTTCGCCTACTCCCCGAAGGTTCAAGAGCTGAGAGAGCGCGTGCAAGCGTTCATGGATGCTCACGTCTATCCCGCCGAAAAGGTCTTCTATCAGCAGGTCGCAGAGGGTGATCGCTGGCAGCCGACCGCCATCGTCGAGGAACTTAAGGCCAAGGCAAAAGCCGAGGGGCTGTGGAACCTGTTTCTGCCAGATTCCGAGCTGGGCGCCGGGCTGACCAACACTGAATACGCGCCGCTGGCTGAAATCATGGGCAGCTCGGGCCTTGGCCCAGAAGCATTCAACTGCTCAGCGCCGGACACCGGCAACATGGAAGTGCTGGTTCGCTACGGCAGCGAAGCGCACAAAAAGCAGTGGCTGGAGCCATTGCTGCGCGGCGAGATCCGTTCCGCCTTCGGCATGACCGAACCAGGCGTGGCTTCGTCCGACGCGACCAATATGGAAGCCCGTGCGGTCCGCGAGGGTGACGAGTGGGTGATCAACGGCCGCAAGTGGTGGACCTCAGGTGCCTGTGATCCACGCTGCAAAGTGATGATCTTCATGGGCCTTACCAACCCTGATGCGCCGCGTCACCAGCAACATTCGATGATCCTCGTGCCAATGGACGCACCGGGCCTGAAAGTCCTGCGCCCGCTGCCGGTGTTTGGCTACGACGATGCGCCGCACGGCCATGCCGAAGTCTTGCTGGAAAACGTGCGCGTGCCATACGAGAACGTGCTGCTGGGCGAGGGCCGCGGTTTCGAGATCGCTCAGGGCCGCCTTGGTCCAGGCCGTATTCACCATTGCATGCGCTCCGTCGGTTGTGCCGAGCGTGCATTGAAACTGATGTGCGAGCGCTCCGTGAACCGGACCGCGTTCGGCAAACCACTGGCACGGCTGGGCGCCAACCTCGATCACATCGCCGAGTGCCGGATCGAGATCAACATGGCGCGCTTGCTGACGCTCAATGCCGCATACATGATGGACACGGTCGGCAACAAGATCGCCGCGAGCGAAATCGCGCAGATCAAGGTAGTGGCGCCAAACGTCGCGCTCAAGGTCATCGACCGCGCCATTCAGATTCACGGCGGTGCCGGAGTCTCCGAGGACTTCCCGCTGGCACATTGGTGGGCCATGCAGCGCACCCTGCGCCTGGCTGACGGCCCGGACGAGGTGCACCGCGCTTCGATCGCCAAACATGAGCTGGGCAAGTACTTCCCACGGGAAATGCTCCGCAGCCGCTAAGCGGTCGGTCGCATCAGCAAAAGATAGGAGCAAAGCCACGCGAGTGGCTTTGCTTTTTTATGGACCCTCACTTTTGGTGATAACGAGGCAGCACTCGCAGCAAGTGTGCTGCTGCTAATGCTGTCTCTGTAGGAGCGAGCTCGCTCGCGAACAAGACCTGGGATTATCCCCCCGCACTGCCTCCACTTCAGCCGCTCTCAAGGCGCCACAGTGCTCAGGTCCGGGGGCGTTTGCTGGCCGTATGTGTCGCTGATCAGGCGCCGATAGCGCCGGTAGGCCTGTTCATACGCATCGACAGCACTGGCTGATGGCACAACAGCAGTTCTCTCATCAACACTGACGCAACGCTCGCATAGCGTTGCGAGGCTGGCTTGCGGATCGATCTGTCTCGCATGGCACCAGGCGGCCTGGATCGCACCACCCAATGCGGCGGCTTCGCTGTGGGTGGTACAGACCACCGGAGTCGCCATCATGTCGGCAACCATCTGCCGCCAAAGCGTACTCTTCGCGCCGCCGCCGATAAGTTGGATGCGTTCGCTGCGAATCCCGCTGTCGCGTAGCAAATCCAACCCATAGCGCAGGCCGAACGTCACGCCTTCGATCACCGCGCGACACAGATTGGCGCGGGTGAGGTTATCTGCCGTCAGGCCATGTAGAGTGGCTGTGGCCTGGGGAAGGGCGGGTACACGTTCACCGTTCAGAAACGGCAGCATGGTCACCCCTCCGGCACCGATCGGAGCCTCAGCGGCCAGCGCGTTGAACTGCTCAAGATCAAGCTGCAACAGATCCCGAATGGCCCCGTTTGCGTTGGTCAGGTTCATCGTGCAGATCAACGGCAACCAGCCTCCGCTGGATGAACAGAAGGTCGCGACTGATGGCTGTGGACTGATACGCGGCTGGTCGGCAAAGGCATATAACGTGCCCGAAGTGCCGAGGCTCATGGTGATCGCGCCTGAGCTGATATTCCCCGTGCCGATAGCACCCATCATGTTGTCGCCACCACCGCTCGACACGATGGCTTGCGGGTTCAAGCCCAGGCGTTTTGCCAGTTCCGGACGCAGTGGGCCGATTGGCCTGTCTGACTCGATCAACTCTGGCAGCGCCGCTTCGATGCGGCCGCCCGGATCGATATGCCGCAAAATCTTGAAGTCCCATTTCCGGGTACGTACGTTGAAATAGCCGGTACCTGAGGCGTCGCCGTACTCGCTACTGCACCGTCCGGTGAGCCAGTAATTAAGGAAATCGTGGGGCAAAAGCACGTGCGCGATCCGTTCGAACAGCGCTGGATGCTGTTCTTTCATCCAGAGCAGCTTGGAGACGGTATAGCCCGGCGCTATGACCACGCCTAGGCGCTCAAGCGAGCCCTGTTCGCCGCCCAGCCAGTCGAGCAGGCGTTGATTTTCGTTCGCTGATTCGGTGTCGCACCAGAGTTTGGCGGGGCGTAGCACCTTGCCTTTGGCATCAAGCGTGACCAAGCCATGTTGTTGTCCCGAGACCCCAATACCGAGTATTCGACTACCGTCCACGCCTGCTTCAGCCAGAGCGGCTGCGGTGGCCTTCTCGAACGCTGAAATCCATTGCTCGGTATCCTGTTCGCGACGCCCATTCGGCCCGCTGATCAGCTCGTGGCTCGCAGAGCCTTGGCCTAGGACGCGTCCGCTGGCGGCATCGAGCAGCAATGCTTTGGTGCCCTGGGTCCCGCAGTCGATACCGAGATACATGGAGTCGACCTCAGCGCGTTAGCAACAGATCGAGCGTTCCGCTGACACCTAGCGTTCTCAGCCTCAGAAGGTTGCGCTCGAACGCATCGCGAAACGCCGGGGAGCGGGGGATCTGGGCGCCAAAGATTTCTTCACGACTCAGCAACCGCTCGGCGACCCCCTCATCCTCCTCGACCAAAGCCTGGCAGAACTCGGCGCGTGGATCGGGAATGCTGTACCGGGTGCCGTTCTCGTCGACGCCTTTGAGGTACATCGCCCAGGCAGCGACGACCAGTGCAGCGCGGTCCAATTCTGCATTGTCAGCGATCAGCCGGTTGATGGTCGGCACAGTGAACTTGGGAAATTTCGACGAACCGTCTGAGCAGACCCGCTCAAGCTGGTCGGCGATCGCGCAGTTTGAGAACCGTTCGATCAGGGTCCGCTTGTACTCCGTCAGGTCGATACCGGGTACATGGGCCAGCTGCGGCGTGACGTCGTCGTCCATATAACGTCGGATGTACTCGACGAACAGCGGATCGGCCATGGTTTCGTGCACGAAGCGATAGCCGCGCAGAAAGCCCAGGTAGGTCAGCGCCAGATGGCTGCCATTGAGCAGCTTGATCTTCATCTCTTCGTAGGGCGCTACGTCGTCGGTGAACTGCACGCCAACCTTGTCCCAGGCAGGCCGCCCGGCGACGAATTTGTCCTCCAGCACCCACTGGACGAACGGCTCGCAAACCACTGGCCAGGCGTCATCGATGCCGTGCTGCTGCTTCAGATGCTTGCGGTGCGCTGCGCTGGTCATCGGCGTAATCCGGTCGACCATGGCATTGGGAAAGCTGACGTTGCTTTCAATCCAGCCAGCCAGCTCTGGATCGACCAGACTGGCGAAGGCCAGGGTTGCCTTGCGGGTAACGTCACCATTGTGGGGCAGGTTATCGCAGGACATCACCGTAAACGGTCCCGTGCCTTCGCCACGACGTCTGGCGAGCGCCGCGCAGAGCAGGCCGAACACGCTGATTGGCGTTCGCGGATTCTCTAGATCATGCTGGATGTGCGGCAGCGAGGCGTTGAACTGACCGGTGCTGTCATCCAGGCAGTACCCGCCCTCGGTAATGGTCAACGAGACGATGCGGATGGCCGGATCGGCAAGGCGTGCGACCACCGCTTCAGAACCATCGCGAGGAACCAGCAGCATGTCGCGGAGGCTGCCAATGACACGAACTTCAGTGTCCGGCCGGTCATCAAGCTCCACCAGCGTATAGAGATGGTTCTGCGAGGCGAGCGCGTCACGCATGGGCAGCTCATCGACACGAGTGCCAATGCCGCAGATGCCCCAATCGAGACCTTCGCCTGTGTTCATCAGCGCATCGGTATAGGCCGCCTGATGGGCACGATGAAAACCACCTACTCCGATGTGTGCGATACCGGCCGTAACCGACTCAAGCGTGTAGGAGGGGCGGGCGATGTGTGCCGGCAGCTGCGGCAGGTTCTGTTCATTCAGCTTCATGTCAGGCCTCGCTGGGCGTGGAAAGGGAATAGCCGGCGGTGTGATCGCTGCCTTGATAGCAGCGATTGGTCTGCGATGGTCGTGGCTAGATCGGGTGGGTGTCAGGCAACCTGTTGCAGCGGCTGGCCGACAGCCAAACCATTGCTATCGAACAAGTGGCAATGGCTGGCATCCAGCACCAGGGTCAGCGGCTCGCCATAGCGCGGCGTGAAATCGCCACGGATACGCATCGTCAGCGGCTCGCGGGTCTCGGTAATCACGTGGCAATAGGTATCGCTGCCCAGTCGCTCGCTGACATCGGCCTTTACCGTCAGCTGGCAACTACCTTCGCTACCGCGGTTGAGGTGCTCCGGACGAATGCCCAACGTAACCGGGTCGCCTACCGCCAATGCAGCGCCGCCCAGCGGGAGAAACAGGCGGCAACCGGCTTCCAGTTCGACCTCTACGCCGGTGGCTTCGGCTCGGCTGATACGGCCCTTGAGGAAACCCATCTTCGGTGTGCCGAGAAAGCCTGCGACGAATAGGTTCGCCGGATGATGGTAGAGCTCCATGGGCGACCCGACCTGCTCGATGCGCCCGCCGTTGAGCACCACGACCTTATCGGCGAGGGTCATGGCTTCGACCTGATCGTGGGTCACGTAGATCATCGTGGCCTGCAGCTCTTGATGCAGGCGCGACAGCTCGAGGCGCATCTGCACACGCAGTGCCGCGTCGAGGTTCGACAGTGGCTCGTCGAAGAGAAACACCTTGGGATTGCGCACGATGGCGCGTCCAATCGCGACACGCTGGCGTTGCCCACCTGAAAGCTGGCGCGGTTTGCGTTCGAGCAACGGCTCCAGCTCCAGAGTGCGCGCTGCCGCTTCGATCTTGCTGGCGACTTCTTTTTTGTCTGCCCCCGCCAGGTCGAGCGCGAAGGACATGTTTTTGCGCACCGTCATGTGCGGATACAGCGCGTAAGTCTGGAAGACCATGGCCAGGTCACGCTTGGCCGGGCTGAGGTCGGTTATGTCCCTGCCGTCAAGTTCGATTTTCCCGCTGCTGACTTCCTCCAATCCCGCAATCAGGCGCAGCAGCGTGGACTTGCCGCAGCCGGACGGGCCGACGAAAACGACGAACTCCCGGTCGCGGATATCCAGATCGATGCCCTTAATGATGTCGTTGCCGTCGAAGCTTTTCTTCAGGTTGTGGACTTTCAGATCTGCCATGTTCGAATCCTCTGTTGTTCTTGTTGGCTCGTCGGCGTCACTTGACCGCGCCGAACGACAGGCCGCGGACCAGCTGTTTCTGACTGATCCAGCCGAATATCAGGATGGGTGCGCAGGCGAGGGTGGATACGGCCGAAAGCTTGGCCCAGAACAGCCCTTCGGGACTGGAGTAGGAGGCGATCAGGGCAGTCAGCGGGGCGGCATTGGACGATGTGAGGTTCAGCGACCAGAAGGCCTCGTTCCAGCACAGGATCAGCGACAGCAACATGGTGGAAGCGAGGCCGCCTTTGCTGATCGGCAGGAGCACGCGAACCATTTCCTGCATCAGCGTGGCGCCGTCCATTCGGGCCGCTTCGAGAATGTCGCGAGGGATGTCCTTGAAGTAGGTGTAAATCATCCACACCAGAATCGGCAGGTTGATCAGCGTGTAGATCACAATCAGCACCGTGCGGCTGTCGAGCAGGCCGAACTGTTTGGCCAGCAGATAGATCGGCACCAGCACTCCCACTGGTGGCAGCATCTTGGTCGACAGCATCCACAAGAGTGTGCCCTTGGTCCGCTTGGTCTCGTAGAAGGCCATGGAATAGGCCGCGGGGATGGCGATCAGCATGCCCAGCGCGGTTGCACCGAAGGAAATGGTTACCGAGTTCCAGGCGTACCTGAAGTAGCCGCTGCGGTCCTGGATTTCCAGGTAGTTCTCAAGCGTTGGCGTAAAGATGAACTGTGGCGGCGTCGCGAAGGCGTCAATCTCGGTCTTGAGGCTGGTCAGCAGCATCCAGAAGATCGGAAAGAACAGCAGCAGCGCGATAGCCCAAGCGAACATCCCTACCACCAGGGTATTGATGCGGCGACTTTGTTTGAGCGTCAGCATCGGTCTGTCCTCAGTATTTTTCGGTGAGATTCTTGCCGAGCATCCGCACCAGGATGATCGCTGCGATATTGGCAATTACCACTGCGATCAGGCCGCCGGCTGATGCCATGCCAACCTCGAACTGCAGCAGCGCCTGGGTGTAGATCAGGTAGGCGAGGTTCGTGGAGGCGTAGCCGGGGCCGCCACTGGTGGTGGTGAAGATTTCTGCGAAAACGGACAACAGAAAAATGGTCTCAATCATCACCACCACGGCGATGGGGCGCGCCAGGTGCGGCAATGTCAGGTGCCAGAAGATGGCGACCGGGCCGGCCCCATCGAGGCGAGCGGCTTCCTTCTGCTCCTGATCCAGGGACTGCATGGCGGTCATCAGAATGAGGATCGCGAAGGGCAGCCACTGCCAGGACACGATGATGATGATTGAGAGCAGCGGATGTTGGGCCAACCAGTCGATCGGCTGCGCACCGAAGAACTTCCAGACCGCGGCGAGGATGCCGGATACCGGATGGTAGATCAGGTTTTTCCAAACCAGGGCGCTGACGGTCGGCATGATGAAGAACGGCGAAATCAGCAGCACGCGAACGATGCCGCGGCCGGCGAAATCAGCCGCCTCCAGCAATGCGGAGATCAGCACACCGAGCACGACGCTGATCAGCAGCACACTGCCGACCAGCAGCAAGGTGTTGATCATGCCGGGCATGAAGCCGGCATCGGTCAGGAAGTAGTGGAAGTTCTCCAGCCCGACGAAATCATTCTCGCCGGGATAGAGCAGGTTGTAGCGAATCACAGAGAAATAGACCGTCATCGACAGCGGTACCAGCATCCACAGCAGCAACAGCGCAACGGAGGGGCTGACGAGGAACCAGCTGGGTGCGAACCGGCGCGGCTTGCGCTCGTTCGACTTGCTTGCCGTTTCGGTAACAGGGGCCTTGGGCAAGGCTGTGGTCGTGGTAGCCATGGGCGTGCTCCGGCTGATAGAAGGCCATGAGGGCTCAGGTGAGCCCTGTCCGGTGGGATGCCTACTGTCGGTCTACTTCGGGTAGCCGGCGCGCTTCATTTCACGTGTGGTCGTTTGCTGCACAGCCGTCAGCATCTGTTCGACTGGCATTTGCCCGGTGAGCGCGGCGGAGAACATCTTGCCGACCTGGGTGCCAATGGCCTGGAACTCGGGGATAGTCACCAATTGAATGCCGATATAAGGCACCGGCTTTGCGGATGGTGAGGCCGGATCAGCTTGCTTCAGCGATTCAAGGGTGATCTTGGCAAAGGGGGCGGCCGCCATGTATTCCTCGCTGTAGGTGGACTCCCGGGTGCCCGGCGGCACGTTGGTGACGCCGTCGGTCTTGGCCACCAGGTCAGCGTAAGACTGGGAAGTGGCCCAGGCGGCGAAGGTTTTGGCAGCGTCTTTTTTCTGCGAGCTGGTTGGAATAGCCAACGCCCAGGAGTAGAGCCAGGCTGAGCCTTTGTCGGTCGTCTGCTGTGGCGCGAAGGTGAAACCGACTTTCTCAGCAACCTTGCTCTGTGACGCGTCGGTAACGAACGAGCCGGCGACAGTGGCATCCACCCACATGGCGCACTTGCCGCTGTTGAATAGCGCCAGGTTTTCGTTAAAGCCGTTGCTGGATGCGCCTGGTGGGCCATATTTGCTTAACAGATCGACGTAGAAATTGGCGGCTTTGGTCCATTCCGGGCCGTTGAATTCGGGCTGCCAATTTTCATCGAACCATCGCGCGCCGAACGAATTGGCCACGGTGGTGACCAGTGCCATGTTCTCGCCCCAACCAGCCTTGCCGCGCAGGCAGATGCCGTATTGCTCTTCGCCTGGCTTATGCAGCTTCTCGGCGAATTCAGCCATCTGCGTCCAGGTCGGGTGCTCCGGCATGTCCAGTCCGGCCTGTTCGAACAGATCGGTGCGGTAGTAGGTCATCGAGCTTTCGGCATAAAACGGTAGGGCATAGAGGGTGCCATCGACTGACAGGCCCTCGCGCACAGAGGGGAAGATATCGTCGAGGTTGTAGTTGTCAGGAAGGTTGGTCATGGGCGCCAGCCAGCCTTTTTCGCCCCAGAGCGAGGCCTCGTACATGCCGATGGTGAGGACGTCGAACTGACCGCCCTGAGTGGCAATGTCTGTGGTCAGGCGCTGGCGCAGGACGTTTTCTTCCAGTACGACCCAATTGAGGTCAATGTCGGGATGCTGTTCTTCGAAGGTCTTGGACAGGCGCTGCATACGGATCATGTCAGCGTTGTTGACGGTGGCGACGGTCAAGGTCTCGGCGGCTTGCGTCGCGCCGATTACTGCGATGCAGGTGGTTCCGATCAGCAATTTTGCGAGTTTCATCTAGGGCTCCTCTTCCGCAGCCGGAGGGCGGAAGCACTTATTGTTTTTGTTGTTGCTCGCTTACTGCCGTACGAGCGGCTCACGAGCATTACAACGCCAGGGATGTCAGGTCACAAAGCCCTGACTGCACGTCATCTGGTACTTTTTTGCACTCCTTTATCAGTGATTAAAGGCAAGTGACGAGCACATCCAAGCACCGCGAAGCGCCGCAGCTGTGCCAAGCCTGCGGGCGGCATAACCGAAAAGGGCGAAGCGTAACGTCATCTTTGTTGCGGCAGGGAGCGAGGATGCGTATCAGCTGGCGAGGTTCTGCTCGGTCAGTCGCTGCTCCACCAGGCGGCGATAACACGACGGCGTCATGCCCTTTAGTTGCTGGAAGCGGCGGTTGAAGTTGGACAGGTTGTTGAAGCCTGACTCGAAGCAGACATCAGTGACCGGCTTGTCGTTATCGAGCAGCAACTCGCAGGATTTGCTGATGCGCAGACTGTTGACGAACTCAACGTAGCAACGGCCAGTGGCACGTTTAAAAAAACGGGAAAAGTACGTGGGTTTCATACCCAGATGCCCGGCGACTTCCTCGAGAGGCAGCTCACGCATGTAGTTGTCGAAGATGTAATTGACCGCCATGTTGGTTCGATCGGCGTGGTGTTCGTCGCCGAGCTGTGCCGAGGTAGCGCCGGAGAGCAGCTGGTAGTCTTCGCAGCTGGCGAGCAGCTCCAGCATGATCAGAAAATAGCCGAGGCGGGTGGCACCGCGGCTGTCAGCAACCCGGTGCATCAGTCTGCTGGCCTCGGCAATGGTGTGAGGGCAGCGATACTCGATCCCGTAGCGCGAACGTTCGAGCATTGGTGTCAGGCTGCGTAATTCGGAAAAGACGTTATGGCCTGCTTCGAATAATTCATCGGTGAAGTTAACCAGCATGTCCCGCTTGGCGACGACCTCACCTTCGTCGACCTGGCTGATCCAGTTATGTGGCAGATTTGGCCCGGTGAGAAACAGGCTGTCGGGACCAAAATTGCCGACGTAGTCTCCGACGAACACCTTCCCTGAGCTGGCTACGATCAGGTGCAGTTCGTATTCTTTGTGGTTGTGCCAGCGCACAAGCGGGCAGGGAAAGCCATGCTCCCGGTAGATCAGTGAGTTGCCATGGTGATCATCCATCAGTTCGTAGGATGGGTCGGAGATCTTCAACGCTTTCATGCCTGGTTCCGTCGCCCTTATTCTTGTCCCCTTGGGGTTATAGACGTTCGTGCTGTTGCGGCCAACCTGTCAGACAATTTCGTATCGGTAGGGTAGATCCGGGCCGCGACGGGAGCAGGTGATCGCCGCAGCCTGGACAGCAAACGCCAGCAAGGCCTGTAGTTGATCGCGCTGAATCTGCGCCAACGCTTGGGCGGTATCCAGCTGCTGGTCATGCAGAAAGCTCAGCAGGGCGGCCTGAAAGGTATCGCCGGCGCCAACCGTATCGCGCACGGTGACAGCTACTGCGGTTACATAGAACTCGCCATGGCGACGGCTGAACAACTGAGCGCCTTCTCGGCCTCTGGTCAGCGCCACCAGTTCACAGCTTCCTTGCAACCAGCGCTTGGCAATGGACTCGGGGGCTTCGCCGGGATAGAGCAAAGCCAGATCCTCATCGCTGACTTTGATGAGATGCGCCAGCGCGGCTATCGCCTCGACGCGCTCGCGCCAGCGGGCCAGGTCCGGTTCGACGTTCAGGCGGATGTTTGGGTCGAGCGAAATGAGCCGGCGCTTGTTTTCGCGGTGCACCAGCGACAGTAGGGTGTCGGCGATCGGGGCGGTCACGATCGAGTAGGAACCGAGGTGGATGCCGCGGATCTCCTCGCTGAGCGGGGCGAGATGCTCCTCGCGCGGCAGGCGATCAGCGCAACCTTCGCCGCGAAAACTGTAGACGGGAGAACCGTTGGCGCCCAGTGCGACCATCGCCAGCGTGGTGGGTGCATCGAAGTCGATCAGGTAGTGCCTATCGACCCCTTCGTCTTCGAGAACTTGTCGAAGTTGCTGGCCCAAGTGGTCTTGAGACATGCCAGTGAACAGAGCCGACGGCGTCCCCAAGCGCGAGAGGCCGACTGCTACGTTAAAGGGGGAGCCGCCAGCCACCGCGTCGAGACTCAGGCGATTGCGGGGGGCACCTCCCGGGGCTACAAAAACGTCGAACAGGGCTTCGCCACAAACCAGATACATGATCGTTTCCGCTGCTGGAAATCGTCCGAGCTTAATCGTGCTGGCGTCGACGTAACAGTACGCCGCTGGCTATCGACCGATACGATCTTGCACTGGCAGCAGATCGTTCAATACACCCATACTTCGACGCGGCGGTTCTTGATGCGGCCGCTCGGCGTATTCGAGGCTACTGGAAGATAGTCTCCTAAGCCGTTTATTTCTTTCACAAGTACCCCGCCTCTAGCAAGCTCTCTACGTACGGCCATGGCGCGAAGTTTGGAGAGCAAAGCGGTACGCGCCGGGTCGCCGCGAGCGTCACCAAATCCAACCAGCACCGCTGCGCTCATCGTTTTGTTCGTGCTCTGCAGATAATCGATCAGACGCTCCACGTCGCGCTGGGCCTTATTATCCAGCCGAGCGCTGCCTTCATCGAAACGGAAATTCACCGTCAATCGCTGCGCCTGGGTGGCGAGGGTTTGATATGGCTGCGGCATGTCAGGAGAGGGCGATAGGCTGATCGCGTCGATGGCCTGTCCAATGTAGCCAGATTTAGCAACGATGGCCTGGCCAGCGGCGCTGTGCACGAAGCTCAGAAAGGTCCGGGTCCATTGCGACTGCTGCACCGGATTGGCGTAAAAAAACAGCCGCCGCGACAACGGATAATCTTCAGTCGCCACTAACGCTTTGCTGGGCAGCATAGGCTGAGAATCGCCGTCGGCTATCGCCAGCGCGCGGGCTTTGCCTACCGATGCCAGGCCGACGAACCCGATCGCGCCCGGACGGCTGCTGACGATCTGCGAAAGCTGATCATTGGATTCATAGCGGGCGGCGTCCGGGGCCAGTGTCTTGCCTTGGACGCCCAGCACTAGCTCCTTGAAGGTGTCGTAGGTGCCCGACTGATCATCCCGTGCATGCAGCTCCACCGGAACGTCCTTCCCGCCGAGCGCTTTCCAATTACGAATCTCGCCGGCAAACAGGCTAGCGACTTGCTCAACGCTGAGGGAGGAGACCGGGTTGTCCGGGCTGACGATGATCGCCAATCCGTCAATGGCAATCACTTGTTCGGCGTCTGCGCTACGTAGATCGCCCAAGCTGGCGAGACTTGCATGCTCGCTGTCCTTGATTGGGCGCGAAGCGGCGGCCAGATCGGAGGAACCGTCCTTGAGCCCGGCGAACCCGGTACCGGTGCCGTGTGCTGCAACCAGTGCATGATAGGTTCGGCCGGAGCTGTCGACGGCACTGATACGCTGTTCGTTCTCCTTGCCGGCTGGGCTGACCCGTACCGAATTCAGGCCCTGCGCTTCGAAAAAACCGGCCAGAAGCATCGGCGCGAGCTTCGCACCGACTGTATTCGATCCCAGTATGCGCAGCACTGGACTGTTGGCAGCAGGCGCAGCCAATGGCTCACCTAGCGCGAGCGGGCTGGCGCAAAGCAGGCCGAAGACCCACAGGCACAGCGCCCGTTTCCTCATGGTGCTGGCGGACGCTGAAGCTGTCATGCGACGACTCTCCCTTTCAAAGAAGCGGGGGAGATTAAGACGCTTTGCTTACCGTTATGTGACAGCTGGCTGCGATGGATCGAAGATGTCGATCAGCTCGCAAATATGCGTTCTGGGCTCCACACGTGCGGCATCGCACGCGAAGTTATTGGCCCAGCTCGATCCAGACGGGGCAATGGTCCGACGGCTTTTCCATGCTGCGGATGTCATAGTCGACGCCGCAATCCGTGACGCGCTCGTGCAGACCCGCAGTGGTAAGGATCAGGTCAATGCGCAGCCCCCGGCGTGGGTCGTCTTCGAAGCCTCGGCTGCGGTAGTCGAACCAGCTGAAGCGATCTACCACTTCAGGATTCAGCGTGCGAAAGCTGTCCTGCAGACCCCAGTTCTTCAAGCGTGTCAGCCACTCGCGTTCCTCCGGCAGGAAGCTGCACTTGCCCGTGCGCAGCCAGCGTTTGGCGTTTACCTCACCAATGCCGATGTCGCAGTCTTCGGGTGAGATGTTGAAGTCGCCCATCACGGCTACGGATTGCTCAGGGGTAAAACGTTCTTCCAGCAGCGCCTGCAGGTCGGCATAGAACTTGGTCTTGGCCGGAAACTTGGTGGGGTGGATGCGGCTCTCGCCCTGAGGGAAATAACCGTTCATGACCGTAACCGGCTCGCCATTGCCGTCTGCGAACCGACCCCAGATGAAGCGCTTCTGCGATTCCTCGCCATCGCCGGGAAAGCCCTTGTGGATTTCCAGCGGGGCCTGTCGTGACAACAGCGCGACACCGTAATGACCTTTCTGGCCATGGAAATGGACGTGATAACCAAGGGCCTCTATCTCGGCCTGCGGGAACTGTTCGTCAGACACCTTGGTTTCCTGCAAGCCGATCACGTCAGGCTGATGCTTCTCGATGATTGCGGAAAGCTGATGAGGTCTGGCTCTTAAGCCATTGATATTGAAAGAAACAAGCTTCATCGACTGTGGCTCCGGCAAAACCGCGATTCTACTGGCTATGGCGGCGCTGCGGCGAGCCGTAATCATCAAACCAGGTTCTCGCGCGGCAAGACTCCGATGCGGCTGCTAACGTGAAATCAGCCCCCAGTGACATAACAAGAGAACCGCCATGCCGATGACTGCAGAAGTACGAATGCTCGACAGTGGTTACGCCAGGGAAATCCGCTCGCTTCTGTATAACGCCTATCGACACGAACCGACCTTCGCTTATTTGTTCGAGGCTGATCGCCCCGGCTACGAGCAGCGTGTTCGCGCAACCGTGCGCGAGCTGGTCAATCAGCACTTGTTGCAGGACCAACCGGCGTTGGGGTTGTTGCTCGATGACCGGTTGATTGCTGCCGCGCTGATCGCGCCACCACAGCGTCGACTCGACATCACCGAAAGCTGGGCGTGGCGAATGCGCATGCTGCTGACTGCAGGCTTCCGTTGTACACGGCGCTATCTTGATTACCACGCTGCGGTGCTGGGCTGTCTGCCACCAGGAAATTTCCATGTGTTGCCGCTGATGGCGGTCCATCCCAAGTGCCAGGGGCAGCACTATGGCGAACAGCTGCTTGAAGCGTTGCACAACTGGTGTGCCGCGGACGCTGCATCGGAGGGCCTGGTGATCGACACCGGCAACTCACGCTACCTCAACTTCTATGCACGTCAGGGGTACGAAGACATTGGCCAGGTAGCCATCGGTCCGGTGGTCGAGCACGTGTTCTTCCATCCGGCGCCGCGACAGGTCGCGGCATCCAGTGGTTAGAACGAATTTTGCGCAGGGGCGACAGTCGTACTGATGTTGTCCTAAGAAGTGTTCCCATGCTTTTGCCTAACGCTGTATATGCCGTGCTACACGCATCGACACTTCGCCAAAGCCTAGTGCGCAGCGTGCTAGCATCCCTGGTCATGCCTATCCGTATCCTTCGCCGTACCGCCCCGGCGGGCGTCTTCTTGTGCTTCGCATCTGCGCTGGATGCAGCTGAGCTCGACGTCAAGGTCACGCCATCAAACAGTGCGTTGCGTGAAAACGTCGAGAACTACATCGGCGAACTGGATGATCGCAACGAAGAAGAATTGCTGCGTTACAGTCGCATTGCCCAGGAGCAGGCGAACAAAGCGCTGCAGGCGTTGGGCTATTACCACGCTGTTATCGAAACCAGGGTCACCGGAGGCGAAACTCCTCGGCTGGCGCTGCAAATCAAGCCCGGCGAGCCCGTTCGTCTGCGCGACATCACATTGCAGGTCAACGGGCCCGCTGCCGAACTGCAGGCGTTTCGGGTGCCGCGCAACACCTTGAAGCCAGGCGCCGTGCTCAATCACGGGCAGTACGAAGCGGTCAAACAACGAATTCTCAATCAGGCCTCGCGCTATGGGTTTTTTGATGGCCGCTTCGAGCGTCAACGGCTGGCGATCAACCCCGACACCAATGCCGCCGACGTTGAACTGGTGTTCAACAGCGGGCCACGCTACTTGCTCGGGGATGTGGGTTTTGAAGGAGATTCGCCTTTTGATCCGGACTTGCTGGAGCGCATGGTGCCGTTCGATCCCGGCACGCCGTATGACTCGGAATTGATTGCCGAACTCAACCAGGCGATGCAGTCCAGCGGCTACTTCGAAGGCGTCCGGGTCGATGCCAACCCGGCTAACGCCGATCAGCAACGCATTCCCGTTGCGGTGCAATTGACCACGCGAGAGCCGCGTACGCTCGGGCTTGGCTTGGGCTACTCGACGGATGTCGGGCCGCGGATACGTTTCGACTTCACCCGCCATTGGGTCAATCCGCAGGGCCACAGCTACGGCATCGAGTCCGAGCTGTCGGCGCCACGACAGAATGTCGGTCTGTTCTATGACGTACCGCTGGACCCACCGTTGACGGACAAATTGCGCTATGCAGCCGGCTATCAGTACGAAGAACTGAGTGATAAGGACAGCCTGAGTCGCCTGCTGACGGTTGGCCCCGAGTGGCATCGTCGGCTGCCCAGCGGCTGGCAGCGCGTCTGGGCGTTGAAGTGGCGTCATGAGCAGTACGAGCTGGGCGATGATTCGGGGGTTAGCACCTTGTTGATGCCGGGTGTTTCTTACAGCTTTCTGCGCAGCGACAACCGTCTCGATCCCAGTCATGGCTACCGCTTGAGGTTCGAACTGGGGGCGGCGAAGGAGGGCATGTTGTCGGACGCTGATCTGATCCATGCCAACGCGACGGTCAAGGGACTCACCACGCTGGGTGCTCGACATCGTTTTCTTGGGCGGGTGGAAGTGGGCGGTAACTGGACCGACGAATACACCAACGTGCCGCCATCGCTGCGCTACTTTGCCGGTGGTGATCAAAGCGTGCGCGGTTACGACTACCAGAGCCTGTCGCCGACCAACTCTGATGGCGACCGGATCGGCGGGCGTTATCAGCTCGCGGTCAGCGCTGAGTACCAGTATTCAGTGACTGAGAAATGGCGACTGGCGACCTTTGTCGACCAGGGCAACTCATTCAACTCTCTGGAGTTGCCGAGTCTCAAGAGCAGCGTGGGCGTCGGAGTTCGATGGGTTTCGCCGGTTGGGCCGATTCGGGTTGACCTGGCACATCCGCTGGATGGCGAGGGCGGAGTTCGCCTGCACTTTTCCATGGGGCCGGAGCTTTGAGGCGTAGTGTGAAAATCGGCAGCGGGATGCTATTGGGCATACTGGCGCTGCTGCTGGTAGTTGTTTTGGCGGTCTTCCTGGTGCTCGGCACGAACGCGGGGAGCCGTTGGACGCTGAGCAGAGTACCTGGGCTGCAGCTTGAGGCGTTCACGGGTCGCCTCGGTGGTCGCTGGCAGGCGGATCGTCTGGTCTGGGAGCAGGATGGTCGTCGGGTAGAAGTGGCTTCGCCGCGCATGAACTGGGCGCCCAGTTGTATGCTGCGCAAGACCCTTTGTATCGACGAGCTGGTCACCGGCGATATCGATCTCACATTTCCTCCTGCATCGGAGGACGAAGCAACAAGCGAACCCTTCAGTCTCCCGGATCTCGATCTACCACTCGAGCTCCGTCTTGACCGCGTCGATATCGGCGCGATCAACCTCAACGGCGTTCAACAGATGCAGGGCGCGGAATTGCAGGCGGACTGGGACGAACAGGGCTTGGTCATTCGAGCGCTGGAGGTTCGCCGTGAAGACGTCGATCTTGAACTTTCGGGCCGGCTGCAGACCAGAGCCGACTGGCCGTTGATGCTGAGCGGTAGCGCGGCGATTCGCTCGCCAAATGAGCAGCCCTGGGCAGTGAAGTTCGAAGCCGACGGCGAGCTGCGTGAACATCTCATGGTCGACGTGCAAAGCCAGGGCTATCTGCAGGCCAAGCTCAGCGGATGGGTGAGACCCTTGGAGCCGGAGCTGCCGGCGAATCTACTGCTGGCGGTGGAGCGTTTCAAGGCGACCCCGGAGTTGCCCGACGCCTTGCGTCTCGAGGCGCTGGAGCTGACCGTCAAAGGTGACATGGAACAGGGCTATCGCCTGGTGGGTGATGGAAGCCTGCAGGGCGAGGGCGGTGCGGTGGATCTCGCGCTCAAGGCATTGGTCGACTTGGCCCATGCCGATATCGAAACCCTCACGTTGACTGCCGGCGAGCAGCAATACGTTGATCTGGCCGGCCGGATCGATTGGCAGGACGGTTTGGATGCCGAGGCGCAGCTGGCCTGGCGTAACTTCCCCTGGCGCCGGCTCTATCCCGACGTCGAGGAGCCGCCCGTGACATTGCGAACCCTCGACGCGCAGATCCAGTACGACGATGGCAGCTACCTGGGCAATTTCAACTCGGCGCTGACCGGTCCCTCCGGTGACTTCACGTTGCAAAGCCCGGTCAGCGGTGACCTTGAGGTCGTTCATTTGCCGCAGCTGCAACTGCAGGCCGGACAGGGCAGGGCTGAAGGAAATCTCAGCGTCGGGTTCGCTGACGGAGTCGATTGGACGACCCGACTCGAGCTGAGCGAACTCGATCCGTCTTACTGGGTCGCAGAGCTGCCGGGAACCATAGGCGGCACGCTGACTAGTAGCGGCACCTTGCGAGAGGAAAACCTGCAAGCCGACGCCGCCCTCGATTTGAATGGCACGTTGCGCAAGCAGCCGCTCAGGCTTCAATTGCAGGCTAGCGGTGAGAACACGACCTGGAGCGTGCCGGCGGTCGATTTGCGTCTGGGCGACAACCGCATCCAGGGCAACGGCCGCTGGGCCGAGACGCTTGAGGCGAACCTGGCCATTGATCTATCGCGCCTGGGCCAGCTCTGGCCTGATTTGAGCGGCAGAATGACCGGCAAGCTTGACCTGTCGGGCACGCCAGACGCACCTCAGGGAAAGCTTGCGTTGAGCAGCACCGGGATCGCGTTTCAGGACAATCGAGTTGATCAACTGCAAGTGGCCGCGAGTCTCTCCGAGGGCGAGCGGGGCCAGCTTAGCCTCGACGCGAAAGGCTTACAGGCTGGAGCGACTGATATCGGCGAGTTGCAGCTGAGCTCCGAAGGCACGCCAACAGCGCATCAGGCCAGACTGCAGCTACAGGGCTCCTTGCTCGACCTGTCGCTGGCGTTGACTGGTGGACTTGAAGGCGGTGATTGGCGGGGTCGGTTGACGAAAGCCGAGCTGGATGCTCAGGGACAAAAATGGGCACTGCGCGATCCTGCGTCGCTGCAGCGATTGGAGAGCGGCAAGATTACCTTCGGGGCACACTGCTGGGCCTCGGGCCGCGCCACGCTGTGCGCCGACGACCAGCGACTGCAACCTGACCCGCAGTTGCGCTATCGCCTGCGCGACTTCCCGCTTGAGTCGCTCGCCGAATACCTGCCGGAGAATTTGCTCTGGCAAGGAGAAGTCAACGCTGATCTTGCACTGGACCTGCCAGAATCAGGCCCAAGCGGGACCATCCGTGTGGACGCCGGGCCAGGCATTTTGCGTATGCGGGATGTAGAGCAGTGGCTGGATTTCCCCTATCAGACCTTGTCACTGAACAGCCAGCTGACCCCGAAACAGGTCGACAGCAAGTTGAGCTTCGAGGGCGGGGATCTCGGCGATCTGGATGTTCGACTCCAGGTGGACCCCAGCGGCGAGGTCAAGCCGATCTCTGGCAATTTCGAGCTAAACAATTTCGATCTTTCCGTTATCCGGCCTTTCGTTGCCCAGGTCGAGCGACTCGACGGTCAACTGAATGGCAATGGTCAGATTTCGGGCACGCTGCAGAAACCACAGCTCGAAGGAGTGTTAAAGCTCACCGAAGGCGAGATTGCCGGCGCGGAGTTGCCGGTCAGTTTCGAGCAGCTGCAGGTTACTGCTGTCATCGATGGTGAACGGGTCCGTGTCGAGGGTGACTGGCGCAGCGGCGAGCAGGGCCAGGGACAGATTGCGGGAACAATCGATTGGGCGCAGGCGCTGGACCTCGATCTGCGTATCAATGGCAACCAATTGCCTGTGATCGTCGAGCCCTATGCTGAGCTCGAAATTGCGCCCGATCTACGCATTCAGTTGGCTGACGAGCAGCTGGCCGTCAGCGGCAAGCTGCGCGTGCCGCGTGGAGAAATCACGGTGCGAGAGCTGCCACCCTCGACGGTCAAGATATCCGAGGATGCGGTCATTGTCGGCGCCGAAGCGGAAGAGACGAAGCCGCCCTTGGCGATTCGCATGGACGTGGATGTTGAGGTCGGACAGGACAGGCTGCGCTTCTCAGGCTTTGGCCTCACTGCCGACCTTGCCGGTTACCTGCACATCGGCGATGACTTCGATGCGCGCGGAGAGCTTAGCCTCAACAAAGGGCGTTACCGTGCCTACGGCCAGCGTCTGACGATCCGTCGCGCCCGGTTGCTGTTCACCGGTGTGCTGTCGCAGCCCTATCTGGATATTGAAGCCATTCGACGTATCGAGGATGAAAACGTGATCGCGGGCCTGCGTATCACAGGAAGCGCCGAGCAGCCGCGCGTCGATGTGTTCGCCGAGCCTGCCATGAGCCAGGAGCAGGCACTGTCTTACCTTGTGCTTGGGCGGCCCCTTGGTGCCGAGACCGGAGACAGCAATCTCTTGGCTCAGGCAGCGCTTGGGCTCGGCCTGGCGGGCAGCGCATCGATTACCGGCAACGTCGCGCAACGCCTCGGCATCGAGGACTTTCAGCTGGACACTGAGGGTAGCGGTACAGACACCAGCGTGGTGGCGAGCGGGAAGCTGACCGATCGGTTGACGTTACGTTACGGCGTTGGGGTATTCGAGCCTGCCAATACGGTCGCGTTGCGCTATCAGCTGACCAAGCGAATTTTCCTTGAGGCGGCCAGCGGGCTCGCCAGCTCGCTGGACGTGTTCTACAGACGCGATTTCTGACGACTGCCAAACCAGAAACTCTCGGTTGTCGACTGGCTTTGGCGCTGCTCTGGGCTACGCTGACAGGCTTCCGTACGCGGCAATCTGGCGTGGCTTCAGAGGCTGACCAGTCGGTCGCTCGTTTGCACTCAGCATCCGCTTTGGATCACGCACAAAGCGTGTGGCGCCAAGTACAGAATGTGGTGGTAGGATCGCGCGGTCGCTCCTTGCATGGCGGCTGATGCAAGGCTCTAGCACGAGTCTTGCAGGTGACGGTAATGCTCCGGACATTGAAGTCGGGGTATTACCGGGTCGTTCGGGCAGCAGTTGAACTGGTGTACTCAAACTCGCCGTTTCATTGTTCGTGCCGGCTCGGCCCGTTCAGGCAAGGATGTCTAACATAATCAATAAGGGTGCCTTGAATGGAATTCCTGCAAAACCTGGTCAATAGCGTCAACGGTCTCGTCTGGGGACCGCCCATGCTGGTACTGATCCTCGGTACTGGTTTCTTTCTTATGGTCATGCTCAAGTTCATGCCATTGGCGCGTATCGGTACGGGCTTTGCGCTGATCTGGCGCGGACGTGCCAAGGGCGATGATGAAACAGGTGAGATCAGCCCGTTTCAGGCGTTGATGACCTGCCTGGCCGCTACCGTGGGTACCGGTAACATCGCCGGTGTCGCCACGGCGATCTTTCTCGGCGGTCCGGGTGCGCTGTTCTGGATGTGGTGCACGGCGTTGGTAGGAATGGCGACCAAGTACTGCGAGGTGGTGCTGGCAGTGCATTACCGCGAAAAGGATGATCGTGGCGAGCACGTCGGCGGACCGATGTATGCCATCAAGAATGGCTTGCACAAGCGCTGGCTTTGGCTGGGTGGCGCCTTTGCCATCTTTGGCGGGCTGGCTGGGTTCGGCATCGGCAACATGGTCCAGGTCAACAGCATGGCGCTGGCGCTGGAGTCGACCTTCTCGGTGCCGTTGTGGGTGACCGGTCTGGTCACCATGCTGTTCGTGGGGCTGGTCATTCTCGGCGGCATCAAGCGTATCGGTGCAGTGGCTGCTGCCCTGGTGCCGTTCATGTGCGTTGCGTACGTCATTGCCGGCATCGTTGTGCTGGTGGTGCACGCCGCTGAGCTTCCTGCGGCCTTCGAGCTGATTTTCACCCATGCCTTCTCGCCGATCGCGGCCACTGGCGGCTTTGCCGGCGCGGCAGTGATGGCCGCAATTCGCTTCGGTGTGGCGCGTGGCATCTTTTCCAACGAGGCGGGGCTGGGCACGGCCGGTATCGCACAGGCTGCCGGTACGACCAACAGCTCGGTTCGCTCCGGGCTGATCGGCATGATGGGTACCTTTATCGATACCATCATCATCTGCTCGATCACTGGCCTGGCGATCATCTGCTCGGGTGTCTGGACGGGTGGCGAAAGCGGTGCGGCGCTGTCCGCTGCTGCCTTCGAATCGGCCATGCCCGGCGTGGGTGCAGCGCTGCTGACGATCGCACTGGTCGTGTTCGCTTTCACCACAATCCTTGGCTGGAGTTACTTCGGCGAGAAATGCTGGGAATTTCTGGTCGGCACCAAGGCGATCTGGCCGTTCCGTATCATTTGGGTCCTGGCTGTGCCGTTCGGTGCAATCGCCCAGCTCGATTTCGCCTGGCTGTTGGCAGACACGCTGAATGGTCTGATGGCAATTCCCAACCTCGTTGCTCTGCTGCTGCTAAGCCCTGTGGTGGTCAAATTGACCAAGGAATACTTCGCCCGCACCCACGCAGCCTGATAACCCGGGCCGTTGCTACACGCACGGCCCATGACTGAGAGGAATTAGACATGACTGAAGTAACCCTGAAAGGCAATCCGATTCAGGTTGCCGGCAACTTTCCGCAAGTCGGCCAGAAGGCCGCGCCGTTCAGCCTGGTAGGCGGTGATCTGTCCGATGTGACGCTTGCTAGCTTCGCGGGCAAGCGCAAGATCCTGAACATCTTTCCAAGCATCGATACGCCAACCTGTGCGACCTCGGTGCGCAAGTTCAATGCACAGGCCAACGAACTGGCCAATACCGTGGTGCTTTGCATCTCTGCTGACCTACCCTTCGCTCAGAAGCGCTTCTGCGGTGCTGAAGGGCTAGAGAATGTCATCAATCTCTCGACCATGCGCGGACGCGAGTTTCTCGAACAGTACGGCGTTCTGGTTGCAACCGGCCCACTAGCCGGTGTGTCAGCTCGTGCTGTCGTTGTACTGGACGAGCACGATCAGGTGCTTCACAGCGAGTTGGTCGCCGAGATCGGTAGCGAGCCGAACTACGACAAGGCGATAGCGGCGCTTAACTAAGCTCTGTCGATAGGGAGCGGTGCAACGCCGCTTCCTTTTATCCCGGATATTGGCGACAAAAAAACAGCCGAGTCGCCCCTCTCTTTTGCCTTTAATCAATTGGCTCAATCGGTCTGCTGACGCTTAGCTTTCAGGTAGCTGGCTTTGCTAACGCAACCGTGTTTCGCCATACCGACAGGCCTGATTTACAGCGCCGTAAAATCTTTTTCTGTCGTTGCGGTCAGAGCATCGTTGCCTACTGAATGGATTCGCTTATGTCTACCTCGCAGATTAAGAAAAAGATCGGTGTATCCGGCACAGGGATGATCGCCCACTGCTTTATTCGGCTGATCAAGCAGCATTATCAGGATATTGAAATCTCGCGAGTCCTGACCCGTCGCCCGTTGAACTCCTTTACTGATTTTCCCCTGCCTGAGCGACTCACCAATTCTATTGACCATCTGATTGATGGTGCAGACCTGATCGTGGAATGCAGCGGCGATGTATTTCACGGCACCGAGGTCATTGAGCGTGCTTTCGAAGCTGGTCTGCCGGTGGTGACGATCAACGCTGAGCTGCAGGTCACCACCGGGTCGTACCTGGCTGCTAAAGGCTTTATCACCGAGGCCGAGGGCGACCAGCCGGGTTCATTGGCGGCCCTTCATGAAGAAGCCTTGATGATGGGCTTCAAACCCTTGGTCTACGGCAATATGAAGGGCTATCTGAACCACAACCCTTCGGTCGAAGACATGAGGTACTGGGCAAAACGCCAAGGCATAAGCGTAGACCAGACCACTTCATTCACGGACGGCACCAAGGTGCAGATCGAACAGGCTATTGTCGGCAATGGCCTCGGCGCGACCATAACAAAACAAGGACTGGAAGGCCTGGCTTCGACCAATCTGACTGAGTCGGGCAACCTGCTCGGCATGATGGCCGAACGGTTAGGGCAACCCTTCGTCGATTACGTGATTCCTTCCGGATATCCCGCGGGTGGAGTGTTTCTGGTCTGCCGCCACGACGACGACCAGCGTGCCGCTATAGAGTATTTCAAGCTTGGCCCTGGCCCTTATTACACGCTGGTACGCCCGTTCCATCTCTGCTCGCTCGAAGTCGGCAAAACCGTGCGGCGAGTGCTCGGTGGTGGTGATGTACTGTTGAACAACTCCACCGCACCAACCCTCGGCGTGGGGGCTATTGCCAAGCGAGCCATGCGACCAGGTGAGTTGATCGAGCGGGGCATTGGTGGTTTCCAGTTTCGCGGCGAAGCACTGAAGCTCGACCAGCATCCGGATCACGTCCCCATTGGCTTGTTGCGCAAGACGGCCCTGCGGCGCGCGGTCGAACCGGGTCAGCTTATTACCTTCGATGACATCGATATTCTGCCCAGCCGTACCCTAGACATTGTCATGCAACAGCGTGCTGCGACTGCGGCAAAGGTTCAGCAGAAGCCCTCGGCGGACCATGAGCGGTCAGAATTGGCGGCGATAGGCGGTTGACGCTTTTAAGGGCTGTGCCGGTCAAGTGTTTCGCTCCCGCGTTCGGATCTCAAACATGCTTGAAAGCAGGCGATCTCGATGATCGGGATCGCCTGCTTCGAGGGCCTACTCGAACTCTCTATATGTCTGATCGGGCAGGCCCGATGAGCTAGACCGCATAGCCCAGTATCCGAGGCAGCCACAGCGTGATTTCAGGAAAAACGGCCACCAAAATCAGCGCGCTGCTCATCACCAGAACGAATAGCATGGCCCAGCCGACCGTTTGCTCCAGGCGGATCTTGGCAATCTCGGCGGTGACTAGCAGGTTTATCGCTACCGGAGGGGTGAACTGGCCAATGGCTATGTTCATCGCCAGTAGGATGCCGAACCACACAGGATTCCAACCGAAGTGTTGCATCACGGGAATCAGGATCGGCATCAGGATCAGATAGATGGAAATCGCATCCAGCAGCATCCCCGCCAGCAGCACTGCGATCATCACCAGGATCAGCAGCACCGCACTGTTGTCAGACAGCGATATCAGCCATTCGGCCAGATGGCGGAACGTACCCAGCATGGTACCGGCCCAGGCAAAGATCCCGGCCAGCGCAATGATCAGCATCACTACGCCGGAAATCACTGCTGCCTCGCCGCAGAGCCGCCACAGGTTCCGCCAGTCCAATTCGCGTGTAACGAACAAGCCGATGACCACGCCATAGGTCACGCCGGCCACTGCGGCTTCGGTGGGTGTGAACAGGCCGCTGCGCAAGCCGCCTAGAATCAATACGGGAGCGAGGAGTGCTGGCAATGCTTGACGAAAGCTTTCACCAAGCGGCGGGCGCTCAGCACCTTCCGGGTTCTCCCAGCCGTAGCGGCGCGCCAACAGCCAGGCCGGTAGCAGCAACACGAGGCCTGCAATGATTCCCGGGAAAAGACCGGCTGCAAACAGCGCTCGTAGGTCGACGCCAGGGACCACGATGGAATAAAGAATCAGCGCAATGGATGGTGGGATCAGAATCGCTGTCGAGGCGGACGCGGCTATCAGCGTTGCCGAGAATGGTTTGGGATAGCCGGCGCGGGTCATGCTCGGCAGCATCACCATGGCAACCGCGGCTGCATCGGCCGGGCCGGAGCCGCTCATACCGCCCATGATCAGGCAGACCAGTATTGCGACCATCGCCAGACCGCCATGGCGTGGACCGATCAAGGCCTGAGCGAAGCGCACCAGACGCAGCGCGACGCCAGATTTTTCGAATACCAGGCCGGTAAGGATGAACAGCGGAATCGCTATCAGGGGGTATTTGGCAACGCCGTTGTAGGTATTGGTACCAAGCGTCGCAAGCATGTCCGGTGAAAGGCCTGCCACGATGCCAATGGCGCCGGAGAGCGCCAGGGAAAATGCAACCGGTACGCCAATCAACAACAGCAGCAGGAAACTGGCAAGCATCCAGAGGTCAGGGCTCATCGGTGAGCCTCCCGCGCAATCGATCGATCGTCATTTGGGTCAAGCGCACGACCATCAACAGCGCCAGCAATGGCAGCCAGACCACATACCACCAGTTCGGCAGCCCGAGACCGGGAGATTCGGATTCCCACTGGTATTCCTCCAGTGCGAACTGTCCGCCGTACCAGAGCACCATACCGAGCACCGATACACAGGCCAGCCACTGCAACAAGATCAGCGGAGTGCGCAGTCGCGGAAACATTCGCTCGGCAAATCCGATGCGGATGTGGCGGTTGCTGCGCATGGCCACCGACGCACCGGCGAAGGTGAGAATCACAAGGAGAAAAACGGAGATTTCTTCGGTAAAGGCGAAGGAGGCATCGGTGAAGTAGCGCACCACCACATTGCCCAGGCTGATCAGGCTGATGACCACCAGCGCCAAGGTAGCCAGCACGCGCTCAAGGCGCGCGTCCTGTCGATTATTCATGAATTTCCTCGACGCCCGGCTGCATCATGCGGCCGGGCTGAACGGTTTTTACTTTGCCACGGCGGTGCGGGCTGCTTCGACCAGGTCGGCACCGATCTTCGACGTCCACTTATCCTGCACGCTGCGAGTCGCGTCAGCGAACGCCTTTTGCTCGGCATCGCTCAGCTCGGTCACCTCGACGCCGCGCGCACGAATGTCTTCCAGGCGCTTGGCCTCGCTGTTGCGCGACAGCTCGATTTCCCACTTGCCAGCGTCTATCGCGGCCTGACGCAGCAGTTCGCGGTCGGCTTCTGGCAGCTCCTTCCAGACACGCTGGTTGACTGCGAAGATCAATGGGTCAGCCATGTAATGCCAGAGCGTCAGATATTTCTGCCCGACCTGATCGACCCGCGCCACGTCGAACACGGATAACGGATTCTCCTGCCCATCAACCGCGCCGGTGGTCAATGCGGGTTTGGCGTCCGCCCAGCTCATCTGGGTCGGATTAGCGCCCAGTGCGGTGAAGGTGTCTTGGAAGAGGGGTGAACCCACTACACGGATCTTCAGGCCTTTCAAGTCGGCGGGCGTCTTCACGGGCTTGACCGAGTTGGATATCTCCCGGAAACCGTTCTCACCCCAGGCCAGCGGAACGATGCCGCGTTTCTCGATGGCGGCGAATGTTTGCTCGCCGGCGTTCCCCTGGGTGATGGCGTCGAGGTCGGCGCTGTCTGCCATCAGGAAGGGTAAGGAGAAGAGGTTGAGCTCCGGAACTTGTGGCGACCAGTTGATGGTCGATCCGACAGCCATGTCGATCAATCCGGAACGCATCGCGGAGAATTCCTTGGTCTGGTCGCCCGCGACCAGTTGTGCGTTGGGGTATACACGCAGGGTGATTTCGCCGTTTGAGCGCTCCTCAACCAGGTCAGCCCACTTCTGGGCGGCCTGGCCCCACGGGAAGGCATCGGAAAGCACAGTGGAAACGGAGTATTCACGAGCCGAAGCGGCGAAGGTGGCAGAGAGCGCAACGGCAGCAGTCAGCGCAGTTAAGCAACGAGTCAATTTCATGAGGCGTCCTTGTTCGGATCGGTCTTTTGGTTGTTATTGACGAACGGCCGAGCATCGACAACAGCGATCGGCTCAGTGATGGCAGGTGAGCCATCGAAACGCGCGGGTGGCGCGAAGGACGCGGCAGGCTGCCGACGGTAGGAAGCAGCAGAACTCGCAAGGCGTCATAAGCAGTGCCAGCCTTGTGGGCTAGCAGCAGACCAGCCGAATAAGCTGGTCGTACAACTATCGCAGATGGCGGCAACGAGTGCCATCGCCGCGCCTTCGGTCGTTGCGTGGGTTGTCACGCATCGCGCAACAGGTCGTGTGCGTTGAGCAAGCTGAAGGCGATTTCCGGGCGCTTTTCCAGGCCGCGGCGGATCGCCGCCGGGATCGATTGCCGGGTCTTGCGGCACAAGCCTGGTAACTCCTCAATGTCAATGCGGATGCCGCGCATGCTGCGCACTTCGTTGAAACCCGGTGCGATATGAAGGCGAACCCCGAGCTGTTCATAGATTCGACGCTGCATACGCTCAAGATCGGCAAGGTCTTCCAGGTTTTCCAAGCGGGAAAGCAAGCGGTTCTCCTCTTGGCGGGTCAGCTGGAGGATGCGCAGGTCACTGCTACTGGGCGCTTCGAGCAACTGATCGCGCCCGCAGATGCAGGCGGCAGGCGGGCAGGGCTGACGTATTGGCACGGAAGCGGTCATGGACTGATCATAGACACGATCGTTGAAGTGTTAAATATCTCGCAGCCGAAGCGGTCCGGCACGTAGCGACCTCTTCTGGCTCAAACAACGTTCTTCAATGCCTGTCTTGAAGAGGTAACAAGCGTATCAGCTGTCTGCCGACGAGGGCCGGAACCGGGAAATGCTCTCGTCAGTTATATCGCCCAGCGGTCCCGCCAATACTGAACCTGCCCGCACCGATAAGGGCGACGGCGATGGATCCAAACAGAAACATGCCTTGAAGCTCAAGAGCCCAGCCACCCATTTGGCCGAGCGAGAACAGCTCCTGTAGATGGGCGAGTCCAAATGCGACGAGCATGTTGCCTGCTATAAGCAACGCACCAATTCGGGTGAATACGCCCAGAATCACCAAGGCCGGCGCAATGACCTCACCTATATATACGCCATAAGCCAAAAAAGCGGGCAGCCCATGACTGGATAGCATGCCTGCGATCCCGTCGATACCGTTCTGTAGCTTGAAAAGGCCATGCAGGAGAATAAGCACACCCAGCGAAACCCTTAACACCAGCTTTCCAAAATCATCGGCCATGGTTCGTGCATCCTTCATCTTCAGGATCGGTGGCGGCGCAAATAAAAGATAGACGACTCACGCCGGGGCTGCACTAGCAAGCCGCTGTAGAGGGCGCGGTAGGCGGTCTGCTTTGCCCGTCCGCGCTGGGTAAGTGTGTTGATGGCAATCCCGTTTTTTGAATCGCGTCAGCGGCGCTGTGTACAGCTGGCAGCGTTTGGCGTTTCGACAGCTATAAACAATCCCCGTGCGACTCTGTTTTCTTGTGCCTTATCAGCGGGGTGACTTCTCCGATACGAGCCACTAGAATGCTTGCCCATTCTGGGGCCGGAATGCCGGCTTATGTCTGTGCAACGAGGAAAATCCATGCAAGTTTCTGTTGAAAGCACCTCCGCTCTTGAGCGCCGCATGACCATTGGCGTGCCGGTCGAGCGCATCGAGACCGAAGTCAACAAGCGTCTGCAACAGACCGCCAGCCGTGCAAAGATCCCAGGCTTCCGTCCCGGCAAGGTGCCGATGAGCGTTATCCGCCAGCGTTACGAGGCGGCTGCACGCCAGGAAGCATTGGGTGACCTTATTCAGGCTACCTTCTACGAGGCTGTCGTTGCCGAGAAGCTGAACCCGGCTGGCGCTCCGGCGGTCGAGCCTAAGGTGTTCGAAAAGGGCAAGGATCTGGAGTACGTCGCAACATTCGAAGTGTTCCCCGAATTCAAAGTTGCCGGTCTGGACGCTATCGAAGTCGAGCGTCTGCAGGCTGAAGTGGCTAATGCTGACGTAGACAACATGCTTGAAATCCTGCGCAAGCAGAACACCCGCTTTGAAACGGTTGATCGTGCTGCCGAAGATGGTGATCAGTTGAACATCGATTTCGTTGGAAAGATCGACGGCGAAGCTTTCGCTGGCGGTTCGGCGCAGGGTACGCAGCTTGTTCTGGGCTCCGGTCGTATGATTCCTGGCTTCGAGTCCGCACTGGTTGGCGCCAAGGCAGGCGAAGAGAAGGTCATCAATCCGACCTTCCCCGAGGAGTATCAGAATCTCGATCTGGCAGGAAAAACGGCTGAATTCACTGTTACTGTCAACAGCGTAGAGGCTCCGCAACTGCCGGAGCTGAACGACGAGTTCTTCGCTCAGTTCGGCGTGCAGGAAGGCGGTCTTGAAGGCTTCCGTGCTGAAGTCAAGAAGAACATGGAGCGCGAGCTGCGCCAGGCTATCAAGACCAAGGTCAAGAACCAGGTCATGGAAGGTCTGGTTAGCGCCAACCCGATCGAAGTGCCAAAGGCCCTGATCGACAACGAAGTGAACCGTCTACGTGTTCAGGCCGTTCAACAGTTCGGCGGCAATATCAAACCTGATCAGCTGCCTGCTGAGTTGTTCGAAGAGCAGGCCAAGCGCCGTGTCGTGCTGGGCCTGATCGTTGCCGAGGTGGTCAAGCAATACGAGCTGAAGCCAGACGATGCACGCGTCCGCGAGCTGATCGAGGAGATGGCGTCCGCTTATCAAGAGCCGGAGCAGGTCGTGTCCTGGTACTACAAGAACGATGAGCAGTTGAACGAAGTTCGGTCTGTTGTGCTCGAAGAGCAAGTTGTAGATACTGTTCTGCAGCAGGCTAAAGTGACCGACAAATCGGTCTCCTACGAAGAAGCAGTGAAGCCTGCGGAAGCCCCGCAAGCTGCCTGAGATCCTTCAATCGTTTAATGCACATTCATAAGCCAGCCTCGAGCTGGCTTATGTCTTTGCGGCGTAATTTAGGGAGTATCGTTGGACATGTCCGGCAATCCGTTTATGCAAGCACCAGACATTCAGGCCGCCGGCGGCCTCGTGCCGATGGTTATCGAGCAGTCCGCTCGTGGCGAGCGCGCGTATGACATCTATTCCCGCCTCCTCAAAGAGCGGGTGATCTTCATGGTCGGCCAGGTCGAAGACTACATGGCCAACTTGATCGTCGCGCAGATGCTGTTCCTCGAGGCCGAAAACCCAGAGAAGGATATTCACCTGTACATCAATTCGCCTGGTGGGTCGGTGACTGCCGGCATGGCTATCTACGACACCATGCAGTTCATCAAAGCAGATGTTTCTACAACCTGTATCGGTCAGGCGTGCAGCATGGGAGCATTCCTCCTGGCTGGCGGGGCCAAAGGCAAGCGATTCTGCCTTCCGAATGCCAGGGTAATGATTCATCAGCCACTTGGTGGGTTCCAAGGGCAGGCGTCGGATATCGATATCCATGCCCGTGAGATCCTTTTCATTCGCGAGCGTCTGAATCAGTTGCTGGCCCACCATACGGGTCAGGATCTGGAAACGATTGAGCGCGACACCAATCGCGACTACTTCATGAGTGCCACACGGGCGCTGGAATACGGGGTTGTCGATGCGGTTCATGAGAAGCGGCAGTTGCCGGTCTAACGCTGGTCTAGGAGGGCGTAGTTAGCGGGCATCCGTCATGTGCGCTGTGCGCGCCCTTGAAAATGCCTGCATTTGCCTTCATCTTGTATTACAAGCCTTCCCCGATTGGATCGATCGAATGACTGACACCCGCAACGGCGAGGATTCCGGCAAGCTGCTCTATTGCTCTTTCTGCGGCAAAAGCCAGCATGAAGTACGCAAGTTGATTGCCGGCCCCTCGGTTTTTATCTGTGACGAGTGCGTCGACCTTTGCAATGACATCATCCGTGAGGAGGTGCAAGAAGCACAGGCCGAGAGCACATCGCAAAAGCTGCCTGCTCCCAAGGAAATCAGCGGCATCCTCGACCAGTACGTGATTGGTCAGGAGCGCGCGAAGAAGATCCTGGCTGTGGCTGTGTACAACCATTACAAACGACTTAACCAGCGCGATAAGAAGGAAGAAGTCGAGCTGGGCAAGAGCAACATACTGCTCATTGGGCCGACCGGCTCAGGCAAGACGTTACTTGCGGAGACGCTGGCCCGGTTGCTGAATGTTCCCTTCACCATCGCGGACGCTACCACGCTGACTGAAGCCGGGTACGTGGGCGAAGACGTTGAGAATATCATCCAGAAGCTGCTGCAGAAGTGCGATTACGATGTAGAAAAGGCCCAGATGGGTATCGTCTATATCGATGAAATCGATAAGATTTCGCGCAAGTCTGACAACCCGTCGATCACTCGCGATGTCTCGGGTGAAGGTGTGCAGCAGGCGCTGCTGAAGCTGATCGAAGGCACGGTCGCCTCTGTTCCCCCGCAGGGTGGCCGTAAGCATCCGCAGCAGGAGTTCCTGCAGGTAGATACACGAAACATTCTGTTCATCTGCGGCGGTGCCTTTGCTGGCCTTGAGAAGGTTATTCAGGGTCGCTCGACCAAAGGCGGGATCGGTTTCAATGCAGAAGTTCGCAGCATGGACCCGGGCAAGAAGATCGGTGAGTCGCTGCGCTCGGTTGAGCCGGACGATCTCGTCAAGTTTGGTCTGATCCCTGAGTTCGTGGGTCGTCTGCCTGTAATTGCAACCCTTGATGAACTCGACGAGGCGGCGCTGATTCAGATCCTAACGGAGCCGAAGAACGCGCTGACCAAGCAATACAGCAAGCTTTTCGAGCTGGAAGGTGTTGATCTCGAGTTCCGTAACGATGCCCTGAAAGCAGTGGCAACTCGGGCGCTAGAGCGCAAGACGGGTGCCCGAGGTCTGCGTTCGATTCTAGAGGGTGTGTTGCTGGATACCATGTATGAGATTCCTTCCCAGAAGGACGTCAGCAAGGTGGTCATCGACGAGAGCGTGATCGAAGGTACATCTCAGCCGCTGCTGATCTACGAGAACAGCGAGCCGCCTGCCAAGGCCGCGCCTGACGCGTGACAGAACAAGGGGCCTCCGGGCCCCTTTGCTTTTCTACAGACTCCTTGTTTTTTGCGTTGCGCGCCCTCATCTTGATCGCCAAGGGTATGAATTTCCCGTTTACCGCCGTATGGCCGTCGTAGAGCTGAATTTATGAAGACAACCATCGAATTGCCCCTTTTGCCGCTGCGCGACGTAGTGGTCTACCCGCACATGGTGATTCCGCTGTTCGTTGGGCGGGAAAAATCCATCGAGGCCCTTGAAGCCGCCATGGCTGGCGACAAGCAGATATTGCTCTTGGCCCAGAAAAACCCTGCCGACGACGACCCAAGCGAAGACGGGCTCTATCGTGTGGGAACAGTCGCGACGGTGCTGCAACTGCTGAAGCTGCCGGATGGCACTGTAAAAGTGCTTGTTGAAGGCGAGCAACGTGGCGTCATCGACCGCTTTTTCGACGTCGAGGACCATTGTCGAGCCGAGGTTGCACTGATCGACGAGTCGGAGATCGAAGAGCGCGAAGCGGAAGTTTTTACTCGCAGTCTTCTGAGCCAGTTCGAGCAGTATGTTCAATTGGGTAAAAAGGTCCCCTCAGAGGTGCTTTCCTCGCTTGCAAGCATCGATGAGCCGGCGCGGCTGGTTGACACCATGGCCGCGCACATGGCGCTCAAGATCGAGCAGAAGCAGGCGATTCTCGAAATCACCGATCTGTCTGCTCGTGTCGAACATGTGCTGGCCTTGCTTGATGCTGAGATAGACCTCCTACAGGTCGAGAAGCGCATCCGTGGCCGCGTCAAGAAGCAGATGGAGCGCAGTCAGCGTGAGTACTATTTGAATGAGCAAATGAAAGCCATTCAAAAAGAGCTGGGCGACATCGATGAAGGCCACAACGAAGTTGATGATCTCAAGAAGCGCATCGAGAATGCAGGGCTGAGCAAAGACGCCTATGCCAAGGCGACGACAGAGCTGAACAAGCTTAAGCAGATGTCGCCTATGTCGGCAGAAGCCACCGTCGTGCGAACTTACATCGATTGGCTGGTCAACGTGCCGTGGAAAGCGGCTAGCAAGGTTCGCCTCGATCTCGCTAAGGCTGAGGAAGTGCTCGATACCGATCACTATGGCCTGGAAGAGGTCAAGGATCGAATTCTTGAATACCTTGCGGTGCAGAAGCGTGTAAAAAAACTGAAAGGTCCGGTTTTGTGCCTGGTGGGTCCGCCAGGCGTGGGTAAGACTTCGCTCGCCGAATCCATTGCCCGTTCGACTAATCGTAAATTTGTACGTATGGCACTGGGTGGGGTACGAGACGAGGCCGAGATTCGCGGACATCGTCGCACCTATATCGGCTCTATGCCCGGTCGGTTGATTCAGAAGATGAGCAAAGTCGGGGTTCGTAACCCACTGTTCTTGCTCGACGAGATCGACAAGATGGGCAATGACATGCGTGGAGATCCTGCATCTGCTCTGCTTGAAGTCCTTGATCCTGAACAGAATCACAACTTCAACGATCACTATCTGGAAGTCGACTACGACCTGTCCGACGTGATGTTCCTGTGCACCGCGAACTCCATGAACATCCCAGCCCCGCTGCTTGATCGCATGGAAATCATTCGGCTGCCCGGCTATACGGAAGACGAGAAGATCAACATCGCCATTCGCTACCTGGTCCCCAAGCAGGTCCAGGCCAATGGGCTGAAGAAAACCGAACTGCTGTTCGATGATGAGGCTATCCGCGACATCATTCGCTATTACACTCGCGAGGCCGGGGTTCGCGGGCTGGAGCGTCAGATAGCGAAAGTATGCCGCAAGGTAGTGAAGGAGCATGCGGCCGAGAAGAGCTTTGAAGTCAAGGTAACTGCAGAGTCGCTGGAGCACTTCCTGGGCGTTCGCAAATTCCGCTATGGGCTTGCCGAGCAGCAAGACCAGGTCGGTCAGGTTACCGGCTTGGCATGGACTCAGGTGGGCGGCGAACTACTTACCATCGAAGCTGCGGTTGTGCCTGGAAAAGGTCGGCTGACAAAAACCGGGTCATTGGGCGATGTGATGGGGGAGTCGATTACGGCTGCCCTCACGGTGGTGCGTAGTCGCGCTAAAAGTCTTGGTATCTCCGTCGATTTTCACGAGAAACAGGATATCCATATCCATGTTCCGGAAGGTGCCACGCCCAAAGATGGTCCTAGCGCAGGTATCGGTATGTGTACCGCACTGGTCTCGGCATTGACCCAGATTCCGGTTCGGGCCGAGGTCGCTATGACCGGAGAAATAACCCTGCGTGGACAGGTGCTCGCTATCGGTGGCTTGAAAGAGAAATTGCTCGCGGCACACCGTGGCGGTATCAAGACGGTGATCATTCCGGAAGAAAATCAGCGTGATCTGAAAGAGATTCCTGACAATATTAAGCAGGACCTGCAGATTAAACCGGTCAAGTGGATTGACGAAGTCCTCCAAATTGCGCTGCAATACGCGCCGGAGCCCTTGCCCGATGCGGCTCCTGATATTGTTGCAAAGGATGACAAGCGCGAGTCTGATTCCAAGGAGCGAATCAGCACGCATTAGTCCGAAAGGCTTAGTTGACACATATTCGGCGGCCTCTAATTAAGCTGGCCTTATTGTGTAGTTGCTATTTTGGCACCGCTTCGCTTACACCTAAAAAATTAAAGATACGACTCAACAGAAATAAGGGGACTTAGAGTGAACAAGTCGGAACTGATCGATGCTATCGCCGCATCTGCTGATATCCCGAAAGCTGTTGCTGGCCGAGCGCTGGATGCAGTAATTGAATCCGTCACAGGCGCTCTGAAGGCTGGTGATTCCGTGGTGCTGGTTGGTTTCGGTACTTTTGCTGTCAAGGAGCGCGCTGCGCGCACTGGCCGCAACCCTCAGACTGGCAAGCCGATCGACATCGCTGCAGCCAAGATCCCTGGCTTCAAGGCAGGCAAGGCTCTGAAAGACGCCGTTAACTAAGCGTTTTCGATCCGGCTAGTTGCCAGTTAGCGCTGGACCTGGCTTGGAGCGGTCATTCGAACAGGCACTGCTTGTATCGGGCTTGGGGGAATAGGCCCAACTGCTCCAAAAGCTCCGAGAAGGCGCATCCCTGGATGCGCCTTTCTTTTTATCCGGATTCCGCGCTGCACTGATAACCGCGCAGCTGACTCCTGGGGGACGCATGCTTCAGAACATCAGGGACAATTCACAAGGCTGGATTGCCAAAACCATCATTGGCATCATCGTGATGCTGTTGGCGTTGACCGGCTTTGACGCCATCTTCAACGCGGCCAGCAATAGCCGTAATGCCGCTGAGGTCAACGGTGAGGAAATCTCACTGGACGAGCTCAACCAGGCCATGAACATGCAGCGTCGCCAACTGGCTCAGCAGCTCGGAGGTAACTTCGATCCCTCGATGCTGGACGATAAGCTGGTACGCGAATCATCGCTTCGTGCGCTTATTGACCGAGCGTTGTTGCTGCAGGGCGCCCGCGATGCAGATTTCGCGTTTTCCGAAGCAGCGCTTGATCAGCTGATCCTGCAGACGCCTGAGTTTGCCGTCGACGGCGTGTTCAATGCCGCACGGTTCGATCAGGTCATTCAACAGATGGGCTATACCCGGCTGCAGTTTCGTGAGCTGTTGAAGCAGGAAATGTTGATTGGCCAGCTTCGCGCAGGCATATCCGGTTCCGGTTTCGTCACAGATGAGCAGATCGAAGCGTTTGCTCGGCTGGAACAGCAGACACGTGATTTCGCAACAATTACCGTGTCGGCTGAAACCTCCGCGGCTGACGTGAGCAATGACGAGGCGCGCGAGTATTACGAGAAGAATACCGACCGTTTTCGCTCGCCTGAGCAGGTCATCCTCGAGTATCTCGAACTGAACAAGGAGTCATTCTTTGATCAAGTCGAGGTTTCTGAGGAGGATATCAAGGACCTGTATCAGCAGCGCATTGCCAACCTGGCAGAGCAGCGCCGTGCGGCGCATATCCTGATCGAAACCGACGGCAGCGACGACGCGACTGCCAAGGAAAAGATCGACGAGGTTGCTAAGCGTTTGGCCTCTGGCGAGGACTTCTCGGCGTTGGCTAAAGAGCTTTCACAAGATCCAGGTTCCGCGAACGAAGGGGGCGATCTCGGCTTTGCCGGTCCGGGCGTTTATGACCCGGCATTCGAGGAGGCGCTCTACGGACTGGAGGAAGGTCAGGTTTCTGCGCCGGTTCGTTCCGACTTCGGCTGGCACCTGATCAAGCTGCTTGGCGTTCAGTCACCAGAGATCCCCACACTGGAAAGCTTGAAGCTGGAGCTGGTGCGCGAACTCAAGGCCCAGCAGGTCGAACAACGTTTTGTTGAAGCTAGCAAGCAGCTCGAGGACACCGCGTTTGAGTCATCTGATCTTCTCCAGCCGGCCCAGGAACTGGGACTTTCAGTGCAAACGACCGAGGCGTTCGGGCGCGAGGGCGGGGCTGGCGTCGCTGCGAATAGGCAGGTTATCCAGGCTGCGTTCAGTGATGAGGTTTTGGTCGACGGCGCCAATAGTGGTGTGATCGAACTGGATCCGGATACCGTCGTTGCGGTGCGTGTAAAAGAGCACCTGCAACCCGAAGTGTTGCCTTTCGACGCAGTGAAGGACGACATCATTGCTCAGCTCAAGAGTAGCAAGGCTGCAGAGCAAGCGCTGGCGAAAGGCGAGCAGCTGATCGCTACGCTGCGTGATGGCGGGCAGGTCGAGCAGCAGTGGCAACCGGTCGAGGCTGCTTCGCGTAGCCAAGAAGGGGTTGAGCCGGCGGTGCTTCAGCAAGTCTTTCGGATGCCAAAACCGGAGGCAAGTGACAAGCCGAGTTACGGCAGTGTGCGTCTGTCTGACGGGGATTTCGTCGTGGTTCGTCTAAGCGGTGTAAGCGAGCCAAAAGCCGAACTCTCGGAGGAAGACAAGCAGAACTATCGTCGCTTCCTGGCTTCACGCAGTGGTCAACAGGATTTCGCTGCCTACCGCCAAATGCTGCATGAAAACGCAGAGATCGAGACGTTCTGACTGAACGCTAGCGCAAAAAAACCCGCATCATATGCGGGTTTTTTTTGGGGCGCTGGATCAGTCTTCCATCGCACCCATCGCGGTGGTGTTGAAGCCGCCGTCGACATAGAGAATTTCACCGCTGATCCCCGATGCCAGATCTGAGCAGAGGAAGGCGCCAGCATTGCCAACCTCGTCAATAGTTACGTTGCGGCGCAGGGGGGTTTGCTTTTCGTTGGCTGCCAGCATCTTGCGGAAGCTCTTGATCCCTGAGGCAGCCAGCGTACGAATGGGTCCCGCAGACACAGCGTTGACGCGGGTGCCTTCAGCGCCCAGGCTGCCGGCGAGGTAGCGAACACCGGCTTCGAGGCTGGCCTTGGCCATGCCCATGACGTTGTAATTGGGCATGGTGCGCTCGGCACCGAGGTAGGAAAGCGTCAGGATGCTGCCATTGCGTCCCTTCATCATTGGGCGTCCGGCCTTGGCCAGCGCAACGAGGCTGTAGGCGCTGATGTCGTGGGCGATGCGGAAACCTTCACGAGTAGTAACCTCGGTGAAATCGCCATCGAGCTGATCACCTGGGGCGAAACCTACCGAGTGGACGATGCCGTCCAAACCGTCCCACTTCTTGCCGAGCTCTTCGAAGACCTTGTTGATCTCCTCGTCACTGGCAACATCGCATGGGAAGCACAACTCTGGGCCCGAGCCCCAGCCAGCGGCGAACTCTTCGACGCGGCCCTTGAGCTTCTCGTTCTGATAGGTGAACGCCAGCTCGGCGCCTTCACGGTGCATGGCCGCGGCGATCCCGGAGGCAATCGACAATTTGCTGGCAACGCCAACGATCAATACGCGCTTACCGGTAAGAAAACCCATGTGCTTTTCCCTCTTCTGGTTGTTCATCAGTGGCTGTAACCATGAAAGCCGATTCCAGCAACTGCTGTGTGTATGGATGTTGGGGAGCGGCAAAGATTGCCTCTGCCATTCCCTGTTCTACGACTTTGCCTTGCTTGACCACCATCATCTGGTGGCTCATCGCCCGTACCACCGCCAAATCATGACTGATGAACAGGTAGGTCAGGTTGTACTTGGCCTGGAGTGAGCGCAGTAGCTCCACCACTTGGCGTTGCACCGTTCGGTCCAATGCCGAGGTCGGTTCATCAAGCAGAATCAGATCCGGCTTGAGGACCAACGCCCTGGCTATTGCAATTCGCTGCCGTTGACCTCCAGAAAACTCGTGGGGATAGCGGTGCCGACTTTCAGGGTCGAGTCCAACCTCCACCAGTGCATCGATGATTGCTTGTGCTTGTTCCTCGGAAGAACCCAAACCATGGATGCTGAGTCCTTCCCCGACGATCTGTCCCACCGACATGCGCGGGCTCAGGCTGCCGAAGGGATCCTGAAATACGACCTGCATTTGCCGCCGCAGTGGGCGCACCGCCCGTTGCGACATGGTTTCCAGTGCCTGGTTCTGAAAACGGATTTCGCCGCTGCTCGAAATCAGGCGAAGAATAGCCAAACCCAGCGTGGACTTCCCCGAGCCGCTTTCGCCCACAATGCCCAGCGTCTGGCCTTTTGGCAGATTGAACGTGACGCCATCGACTGCCTTGATATGGTCGACGGTGTGTCTGAAAAGTCCCTTCTTGATAGGGAACCAGACCCGAAGATCATTCACTTCCAGCAGTGTCGGCGCCGACGCTTCGACCGTTACCGGCCCGCCGCTAGGCTCTGCTCCAAGCAGCTCCTTTGTGTAGGGGTGCTGCGGTGATCGGAACAATTCCTCGCAAGGTGCTTGTTCGACGACGCAACCACTCTTCATGACACATACATGGTTGGCGATTCGGCGAACCAGGTTCAGGTCGTGGCTGATCAGCAATAGGGCCATGCCCAGGCGCGCCTGAAGCTCCTTGAGCAGCTCAAGTATTTTCAGCTGCACCGTCACGTCCAGCGCCGTTGTCGGTTCGTCGGCAATCAACAACTCGGGTTCGTTCGCCAGTGCCATGGCGATTACCACGCGCTGGCGCTGACCGCCCGAGAGTTCGTGAGGATAGGCTCGGATCCGCTTGGTGGGTTCAGGTATCCCAACCAGTTCAAGCAGCTCGAGGGTGCGGGCCGTAGCTGCCTTAGCGTTGAGACCCTTATGGATCCGCAGCACTTCGTTGATCTGCTTGCCTATGGTGTGCAGCGGGTTGAGCGAGGTCATCGGCTCCTGAAACACCATGGCGATCCGATCTCCACGGATGCCGCGCATGCGTTTCTCGGACGCCTGGAGTAAATCTTCACCTGCATAGCGAATCACACCTGCCGGGTGTTGCGCGATGGGGTAGGGCAGCAGACGCAGGATTGAGTGCGCTGTGACCGACTTGCCCGAGCCGCTCTCACCCACCAGCGCCAACGTCTCGCCTTTGCGGACATCGAAGCTCACGCCCGTTACTACGCGCTGGGCCTGCCCATTGGTGACGAACTCGACCGCCAGATCGCGGACCTCAATAAGGTTCTCGGTCATGCTATTTCCTTGGGTCGAAAGCATCGCGAGCCGCCTCGCCGATAAACACCAGAAGGGTCAGCATGACAGCCAGGACCATGAATGCGCTGATTCCAAGCCACGGCGCCTGCAGGTTCGACTTTCCCTGTGCCACAAGCTCGCCTAGCGAAGGGGCGCCGGGCGGTAAACCAAAGCCAAGAAAATCCAAGGCGGTCAAGGTGCCGATCGCTCCGGTGAGGATGAACGGCATGAATGTCATGGTCGACACCATGGCGTTAGGCAGAATATGGCGGAACATGATGGCGCCGTTGCGCATTCCCAGCGCGCGCGCCGCTCGCACGTACTCCAGATTGCGACCGCGCAGAAACTCGGCCCTGACCACGTCGACCAGACTCATCCAGGAAAACAGCAGCATGATGCCGAGCAGCCACCAGAAGTTGGGTTGCACGAAGCTGGCGAGAATGATCAGCAGATAGAGCACCGGCAGGCCGGACCATATTTCCAGCACTCGCTGACCCACAAGGTCGACCCAGCCGCCGTAGAAACCTTGTAGAGCGCCGGCAATCACACCGATAACCGAGCTGATCAGGGTAAGAGTCAGCGCGAACAAAACCGAGATCCGGAACCCGTAGATGACTCTTGCGAGCACATCGCGCCCCTGGTCATCGGTGCCCAGCCAGTTATCCCAGGACGGTGGAGCGGGGGCCGGTACCTGCAGGTCGTAGTTGATACTGGCGTGATGAAAAGGAATCGGTGGCCAGACCATCCAGCCGTCTTTCTTCTCGATCAGTTCCTGGATGTAGGGACCTTTGTAATTTGCCTGCAGGGGAAACTCGCCACCAAAGACGGTTTCTGGATAGCGTTTGAATACCGGGACATACCAGTCGCCGTCGAAACGGACCAGGATCGGCTTGTCGTTGGCGATCAGTTCGGCACCCAGGCTCAGGATGAACAAGGCCAGAAATACCCAAAGCGACCACCAGCCGCGCTTGTGCGCCTTGAACAGGGCGAAGCGGCGCTGGTTCAAAGGTGACAGCGTCATCTCAGGCCTCCCTGCTTTCGAAGTCGATTCTCGGGTCGACGAGCGTGTAGGTCAGGTCACCGATGAGCTTGACCACCAGACCGAGCAAGGTGAACAGGAACAGCGTGCCGAACACGACGGGATAGTCGCGATTGATGGCTGCCTCGAAACTGAGCAGGCCAAGGCCGTCGAGGGAGAAAATCACTTCGATAAGCAACGATCCTGTGAAGAACATGCCGATGAAGGCTGATGGGAAACCAGCGATGATTATCAGCATGGCGTTGCGAAACACATGGCCGTACAGCACGCGATTCTTGCTCAGGCCTTTGGCGCGCGCGGTGATCACGTACTGCTTGTTGATCTCGTCGAGAAAACTGTTTTTAGTCAGCAGGGTAAGCGTCGCAAAGTTGCCGATGACCAATGCTGTCACGGGAAGCGCCAAGTGCCAGAAATAGTCGATTAGCTTGCCGGTAAGCGACAATTCATCGAAGTTTCCCGAAGTGAGTCCCCGCAGCGGAAACCAGTTCCAGTAGCTTCCACCCGCGAATAGCACGATCAGCAGAATGGCGAACAGAAACGCCGGTATTGCATAGCCGATGATGATGGCCGAACTGGTCCAGACGTCGAAGGCACTGCCGTGCCGAGTCGCCTTTGCGATTCCCAGGGGGATCGACGCCAGATACATGATGAGCGTGCTCCACAGCCCCAGCGAGATCGATACCGGCATCTTTTCGATGATCAGATCGGTCACGCTGGCGTCACGAAAGAAGCTTTCCCCGAAATCCAGCCGCAGGTAGTTGCTGAGCATGATCCAGAAGCGCTCGGGTGCCGGCTTGTCGAAGCCGTAAAGGCGTTCGATCTCGGCAATCAGGTCCGGGTCCAGGCCTTGCCCGCCGCGATAGCTATTGCTGCCAGTCGCGACTTCGGATCCTCCACCGGCAATCCTGCTGGTTGCGCCTTCGAAGCCCTCCAGTTTAGCGATCGCCTGTTCGACAGGCCCTCCGGGTGCGGCCTGGATGATGATGAAGTTGATGAGCAGGATGCCGAACAGAGTCGGGATGATGAGCAGAAGGCGCCGGAAAACATACGCGAGCATGCTTATTGCTCCGTCGCACGGGTGGCGCTGGTCTCTGTTTCGGCCGCTGGCTCCTCGCCGATCTGTTCTGGCTCAGGCTTGTTTACATCTGGCTTGTTCCACCAAGTCATCAGCCCGACATCGTAAAGGGGAGTGATCTCTGGATGGCCCAGATGACTCCAGTACGCAACGCGCCATGTCTTGATGTGCCAGTTGGGAATCACGTAGTGACCTGAGAGCAATACGCGATCCAGCGCGCGAGTGCGCGTAATAAGCTCGTCTCGCGAATCAGAGGCAATCAGTTTTTCTACCAGCACGTCAATGGCGGGATCTTTCAGTCCGATGTAATTGCGGCTTCCCGGATTATCGGCGCTCGCCGAGTGCCAATACTCACGTTGCTCATTTCCGGGTGAGCTGGACTGGCCGAAGCCGCTGACAATCATGTCGTAATCGCGTGAACGCAACCGATTGATGTATTGCGAGACGTCGACGCGTCGAAGCTCCAGTTCGATACCCAGGCTGGCAAGGTTTCGCTTGTAGGGCAGCAGCACGCGCTCGAAATCTGCCTGCACCAACAGGAACTCGAGTTTGACCGGCTTGCCTTCGGCGTCGACCATCTGGTCGTTTTCGATTTTCCAGCCCGCCGAGGTAAGCAGCTCGTAGGCCCGGCGCTGCTGCGCGCGAATGATGCCGTCGGCGTTGGTTTGCGGAAGTTCGAAAGGTTTCTCGAACACCTGATCGGATATCTGGCCGCGTAGAGGCTCGAGAATACTCAGCTCCTGCTTGCTGGGTAGGCCCGAGGAAGCGAGCTCGGAGTTATCGAAGTAGCTGGTGGTGCGTGTGTAGGCGCCGTTGAACAGCTGGCGATTTGTCCATTCGAAGTCGAACAGAAGCCCTAGGGCTTCACGGACCCGGGCATCCTGCAGCCGATCCCTTCGGGTGTTGAAGATGAATCCCTGCATGCCCTGCGGATTGTGATTGGCGATATCTTCCTTGATGATCCGGCCGTCTTTGACGGCGGCGATATCGTAAGCAGTGGCCCAGTTCTTCGCGCTGGTTTCCAACCAATAATCAAAATGACCTGCCTTGAAGGCCTGAAGAGCCACGGTGTTATCGCGGTAGTAATCGATGTTGATGTGGTCAAAGTTATAGAAACCTCGATTTACCGCCAGGTCCTTGCCCCAGTAATCTTCGACTCGGGCATAGTGGACTGATCGACCCGCTTCTGCACGCTCGATGCGATAGGGGCCGCTGCCCAGCGGCGCTTCCATGCTGCCCGTGGCAAAGTCTTTTCCTTCCCACCAATGCTTGGGGAGGACGGGCAGCTGTCCGAGAATCAGTGGAAGTTCTCGGTTGCCGGCGTGCTTGAAGTCAAATCGGATGCGCCGTGGGTTTTCGATCACGGCTTTTTCGACATCAGCGTAGTAACCGCGGTAATGCGGCGCGCCCTTGCTGATCAGCGTTTCGAAGGAGAACACGACATCTTCCGCTTCAACCGGCTCGCCGTCATGAAACCGCGCCTCTGGCCGCAAGTAGAACCGTACCCATTCGTTGTTCGGACCCTTCTCGATCTTTTCTGCCAGCAGCCCGTAGACCGTGAAGGGCTCATCCAGGCTGTTGGTGGTCAGGGTGTCATACACCAGGCCGATATCGTCTGCAGCTACGCCTTTGTTGATAAAGGGGTTGAGCGAGTCAAAACTACCAAAGCCCGCCTGGCGCAGCGTTCCACCTTTGGGCGCATCCGGATTGACATACTCGAAATGAGCAAAGCCAGGCGGGTATTTGGGTTTCTCACCGTATAGCGTCAGCGCATGTTGTGGTGCCGCTTCAGCCAGACCTGTGAGCAGGAGGAGGGCGAAGGTGCCCGCATGTAGAAACAACCGTCGTGTGTTGCTTGTCATTGAGCCTTCTCCAGGTCCTTTAACCACCAAGCTCGCAATCCCAGGGTGTAGGGCGGTGTAGTGATGTGGGCGAACCGATTGCGGTATGCCAGACGGTGGTAACTGATGTACCAGTTGGGGATGGTGTAGTGATTCCAGAGCAGCACGCGGTCGATGGCGCGTGCGGCGGCAATCTGCTCTTCACGGGTCTTGGCTGCGAGCAACTTCTCGATCAGTTCGTCGACGATGGGGTTGGCAATGCCGGCATAGTTGCGACCGCCTTTTACATTCACCTGGCTGGAGTGAAAATACAGCCACTGTTCCAATCCCGGACTGAGGCTCTGCCCCAGCGTTGTCAAAATCATGTCGTAGTCGTATTGGTCGAGCCGCTGCTTGTACTGCGCACCGTCAACAGTTCGCAAGCGGGCCGCTATGCCAATCCGTGAAAGGTTCTCGACGTAAGGCTGAAGTATCCGCTCCAGCCCTGGATTGACGAGCAGAATTTCGAATCTGAAGGAATGCCCGGCCTTGTCGCGAAGACCTTCGGGGGTGAGTTTCCAGCCGGCATCCTTGAGCAAAGCCAGCGCCTTGCGCAAGGTGTCGCGTGGAATCCCTCGGCCATCGGTTTTCGGTAATTTGAACGGCTCTGTGAAGAGCTGCGCCGGCAGTTGCTCTCGAAACGGCGACAGCAGTAACCACTCACCGCCTTCCGGCTTCCCGGTCGCGGAGAACACACTGTTTGGATAGTAGCTCTCGCTGCGCTGGTAGGCGCCGTAGAACAGCGCTCGGTTGGTCCATTCGAAATCAAACAGCAGACCGAGTGCCTGGCGCACCCTGATGTCAGCAAAGGTCGAACGGCGCCCGTTCATGAACAGTGCTTGGGTCTGGGTAGGAATCTCATGCGGAATCTCTGCGCGAATGACATCGCCGCGCAGAACAGCCGGAAACTGATAGCCGTTGGCCCAGTTTTTGGCCTGATGCTCGATATAAAAGTCGAACTCACCGACCTTGAACGCTTCGAAGGCGACCGTCGTATCGCGATAGAACTCGACGTCGACCTGGCCGAAGTTGTATTTGCCGCGATTGGCGGGCAGGTCGGCGCCCCACCAATTCTTCACCCGTTCGAAAGTCACTCGACGACCGGGCTGCACATTGCTGATTCGGTAAGGACCACTGCCGAGTGGCGGCTCGAACGTAGTAGCGCGGAAGTCTCGGTCTTTCCAGTAGTGTTGCGGCAGTACCGGCAGTTCACCAAGACGCATGATCAGCAAAGGCTGATCCGGTTTGTCGAATACGAAACGGATTCGATGACGATTGAGTATGTCGACGCGTTCGACGCCCTGCAGATCCGTGCGATAGCGAGGGTGTCCATCTTTGACCAACAGCCGATAAGAAAAGGCGACGTCGTAGGCGGTGATTGGGCGTCCGTCATGAAAGCGGGCCGAATCACGTAGATTGAAGACCACCCAGCTGTGGTTGTCGCTGTATTCAATGGTCTCGGCAATGAGTCCATAGGCGGAAGCAGGTTCATCGCCCGACGGATCGTAAACGCCGGTGCCCACCATCAGCGGCTCGTTCAGTTCGGAGATGCCGTACTGGAAGAATCCGGGTGTGGCGGTTGGGCTGGTTCCCTTGAAGGTATAGGGATTAAGCGTGTCGAACGTGCCGGAAGCCATCAGCCGCACGTGGCCACCCTTGGGCGCATCGGGGTTCACCCAATCAAAATGAGTAAAATCCTCAGCATATTTAAGGGTGCCGAACTGCGCATAACCGTGACTTTCGCTGATGGTGGCGAAAGAGGGAAAGCTCAGTCCCAGGCAGCTCAGCAGTAATAGGATGGGTCGCATCAAACGGTGAATCCGATCCATGGCGCTTTCGGTCTTTTCGGCCGGGTACAGTAACAGCTTGTATCCGCTGGAAAAAGGCCGGTTATCTGGGCAAACTGCCTTTCCCCTTCAGCCGCCCGATCATTGGGTGAGGTCTCAGATTTTGAGCGAAACCAGTTACGGTCTACAGTCCTGGATCGACCGCCTTAACCAATCCGAGCTGCCCGCATTAGCGGCGGTCGTGCAGGATTTGCAGCGCCTCACCGAGCAGGAGCACGCATCCGTTCAGCAGCTGGCCGACGTGCTCCTGCGCGACGCTGCCCTGACCTCGAAGGTACTTCGAGTCGGCAATAGCAGCTACTACAACCCCTCTCAGGAAACGATCAAGACCATCTCGCGCGCTATCGTCATGATCGGCTTCGATAACGTTCGGCTGATCAGTCTTTCGGTTAGCCTGATTGACGGCTTGCTTGATCGTGCACCGCGCCAGCAACTACAGGAATTGCTGGCGCGGTCTTTTCATGCGGCAGTGCAGGCTCGCAATATTGCGGGCTACGTTCTGACCAAACATGAGGAAGAGGTCTTCATTGCCGCGTTGCTCCATGAGGTCGGTGAGCTTGCGTTCTGGGGCTGCGGTGGTCGGCAGGCCGATGAATTGGGCGAGGTACTGGCGGGCGGTACGGATCATGACGAGGCTGTCGAGCAAGTGCTTGGTACAAGTTTCCGCCAGCTTAACCTCGGTCTGATCAAGAGCTGGAATATCGGGGAGCTGGCCAGTTTTGCTCATGGGGCAGGCAATCTGCGGGATCCCGCCGTGCATTCGGTCAGCCTGGGGGTTCGCATCGGTGCAGCAGCGTTGAACGGATGGGGCTGCCCGGAAATGGAAGGTCTGGTGAGAGAGCTGGCCGATTTCGGCGGTATCTCTGAAGCGGATGCGATGCAGCAGATCCTTGCCAGTGCGGATGAGGCTGTGAACGTGGCGACGACGTTTGGAGCGAGTCGACTGTGCAAGCTGATTCCATCGACTGATCCGGAGCAAGTGCAATTGCAGCAGGCGCAGCGCGCTGCGAGTCTCTTGCAGCCCGATTTGTTGCTCATGCAGCAGGCCATGCAGGACCTTGGAATGATGGCCGCTAGCCGGGGCGACGTCGGCTTGATTCTTGATGCGTTGCTCAAGGGGTTACACCAGGGCGCGGGGCTGGAGCGCGTAATGCTCACAGTGCTCGCCGATCAGCAACGTTCTTTTCGGGCCAAGTGTGCAGCGGGAGAGCAGACCGCGACCTGGCTTGAGCAATTCGTGTTGCCCGTTGATCCGTCAGGTCAGTCGCATATTTTCAGTTATGTGCTGCGCCAGCGTCAGCCGCTGTGGATGGGCGTACCGGCAAGCAACAACCTTGATGAGCTGGTTACGTTGCCGCTTCGCCAGCAATTGGGAAAAGGGATGTTCTTCATTGCGCCTTTAATGGCAGGCACGCGCGAAATCGGTGTCCTCTATGCCGACAATCGAATATCCGGCAGAGCGCTGAAGCACGAGCAATTTGTCGCTTTCCAGCGATTCACTCAATTGGCCGGGCGCTGTCTGGAGGCACTCAGCAAACGCAATTGAGCGGGGCACCCGGTAAGTTCGTGCGATGCCTCAGCGCGGAATATATAGCGTAAGGGTCTGGCCCGGCTTGAGCATCGCGCTGTCTCTGGGGTTCCAGGTCTTCAGGTTGTTGATCTGAACATTGAAGCGTTTGGCGATCACATAAAGCGAATCACCTTTCTTGACCTTGTAATAAGTCGGCGCGGGTTTGCTCTGCTGGTTATTGCCTGCAGCCTGAAGAAACAGCGCCTGGCCCACCTTGAGGTTGCTGCCAGAAAGGTTGTTCCAACGCTGCAGATCACGGACTGAGATCTTTTGTTTTTTTGCGATATCCCAGAGATTGTCACCCTGGCGGACTCGGTAGCTGCGCGGTGCCGGCTGGCTTCGCGCCACGGCATGCAAAAGCTCCGGTGATTGAGTTGCGCCGACCGACTGCGGAATGCTCAGAACTTGCCCGATCTGCAGGCGATCGCTGCGAAGACGATTGATGTCACGGATGATATTGACCGATAGCCGATATTTGTTGGCGATTGCGCCAAGGCTGTCGCCGGGACGCACCTTGTACTGCTGCCAGTCAACCAGATCCTGTGGCTTCATCAGCGCCAGGTTGGCTGCGAACATCTCGGCCTTGTCACTCGGCACTAACAGGTGTTGTGGGCCGTCCAGCGTGATGCGCCGGGTAAATGCAGGATTCAATTGGTAGATCTCGTCTTCATCCAGGTCGGCCATGTCGGCGACCCTGGCGAGATCCATGCGTTGCTTCAGTGCGACTACTTCGAAATAGGGCTCGTCGGCGATCGGGTTCAGATTCAGTCCGTATGCCTCTGGGCTCTGGATCATTTGCGAAAGGGCCAGCAATTTGGGCACGTAATCGCGTGTTTCTCGAGGCAGGGGCAGATTCCAGTAATCCGTCGGTAACCCGAGCTTCTGGTTGCGCTCGATGGCACGGCTGACAGTGCCTTCGCCCGCGTTATACGCCGCCAGTGCAAGCAGCCAGTCGTCGCTGAACAAACCGTGAAGATAGGTAAGGTAGCGCAGCGCCGCGGCAGTTGAAGCGGTGATGTCGCGTCTGCCGTCATACCAGCTGGTTTGTTGCAGATTGAAATGTCGGCCTGTCGAAGGAATGAACTGCCAAAGGCCGACGGCGTGAGCTGGGGAATAGGCAAACGGGTTGTATGCACTCTCGATAATTGGCAGTAGCGCCAGTTCAAGCGGCATGTCGCGCTCTTCGAGTTGCTCGACGATGTAGTGGATGTAGGGACTGCCTCGCTCGCTCGCCATTTCAATGGAGTTCGGGCGACTGGAAAAAAGCAGGCGCTGTTGCTCGATGCGCGGATTGCTGTCCAGGTGATCCTGCAGCTTGAATCCATGCCTGATGCGATCCCATATATCCGCATGGGTCGGCTCTGCCGGCGCGTTGTCCGTGAGCCAGAGGGTGTCCTGTACCGTCGGTACAGTCCGGGTCTGGACATCGCTGTCTGCCGGAGACCGGGGAGCGGTGCTCTGGCAGCCGGTTATAGCGAGACAGATTGCCAGCGCCAGGGCCCGGCCGGAGGCTGCCAAGGCGTCCGGCTGTGGGCTATTCGAAGAGTCAGACGGCATTGGCTGATGGGCTCCCTAGGCGCAAATTCGAGCGAGTGTAGGAATGCCGTTCCGGTGGGTCAACCCAGTGCCTTGGTTTTTGGCGACTGGTCGATCTTCATCAAAAGCTGTCTTTCCACCCTCGAAGGACCGCAAAGACAGCTTCCGCTGTCTCCAGCGAGCGATCTGCATGTTGACTGGCTGCAGCTATAACTGACGGCTCGCTGCAACGCAGGAAGGGGTTGGTGGCCCGCTCGATGCTCAGCTCAGAGGGGAGGGTGAAGTGCTTTGCCTCGCGCTGGCGGGTGACCTGTTCGAGACGTTCAGCGATGTCAGGGTTTTCCGGCTCGACCGCCTGGGCAAACCGTAGATTGCTCAATGTGTACTCATGTGTGCAGTACACCTTGGTAGACGCAGGCAGCGCGGCAAGTCTCTGCAATGACCGGAACATTTGACTGGCGGTGCCCTCGAACAGACGGCCGCAACCTGCAGCAAACAGCGTATCGCCACTCAAAAGCCACGGGTCTTGAGCATCATCATGAAAATAGGCGATGTGGCCGCTGGTATGCCCCGGGACCTCGAACACCTCCAACTCATGGTCGAGGATGCGAATGCGCTGTCCATCGATCAGCGCTTCATCTCTGGCTGGAATTTTTTCCATCGCCGGGCCGTGGACCGTGGCGGCGTATCTGGCTTTAAGCTGCTCAACGCCACCTACATGGTCATGGTGGTGATGGGTGATCAGAATGTCGGTCAGTTGCCAGCCGGGGCGAGTATCGAGCCATTTCTCAACTGGGCCCGCCTCACCCGGATCTACCGCAGCGCAGAGCCGGCGTTGTGGATCCTGCAGCATCCAGATGTAGTTGTCGGTGAAGGCGGGCAGAGCGTCTATTTTCAACATATGCACGGGTCGCCAATTCAATAGCAAAAGCGCATCCTAACAGCCGAACTGGAGAGTTGAACCGATCGGAAACATTGATCGGGTCGACCCAACCGACGAATGGAGGCTAGCCATGAGTGAGTCTTGTACCAAGTCGGACGAACGCTGGCTGTCGCTGATGAATAAAGCCAGTGCCTGGTTCGACGGCCCATCAGGGCTACAACTGCTTGAGCATGAGCAGCGTGTGATCAACCAGCAGCTGTCTCGGTGTTTTGGCAGTTATCTTGTGCATTACGGGCCCTTCGCCAATGCCCTGATCGAACCGCAGAAGATCAAGCGCAGCGTTCGAGTGGGGCCGCCACTTGCGGGTGTCGACATCATTTGCGAGGAGCAGTCCTGGCCCATCGGCGAACATGCTGCAGACGTCGTTGTGCTTCAGCATGGCCTGGATTTCAGTCTGTCGCCGCACGCCCTGCTGCGCGAGGCTGCCCGCAGCGTGCGGCCAGGAGGGCATTTGTTGATCGTAGGGATCAATCCATGGAGTGCCTGGGGGGCGACTCGTCTGCTGTCACGCAAGGCGTTTCGCCATGCTCGTTGCATTCGTCCGACCCGGGTGAGCGACTGGTTGAACCTGCTTGGATTCTCGCTGGAGAAACGACAGTTCGGATGCTATTGTCCGCCGCTTTCGTCGCGCCAGTGGCGCACGCGTTTGTCCGGCCTGGAGACTGCGGGACAAAGGTCGCAGCTGCCTACGGGTGGCTTCTACATGCTTGTGGCAAGAAAGCTTATGGTAGGCCTTCGACCCGTGCGGCAAAGCCGTCGCGAGCGCATGGGGCAGCTGCTACCAATGCCCGTGGCGAAGGTCAGTCGCCGCGATGCCGAACACTAATAGGCAAAGAGTTCCTTATGAGTGACGAAACGGTCGAGATATACACGGACGGTGCCTGCAAGGGCAATCCGGGGCCGGGTGGCTGGGGCGCACTGCTTGTCTACAAGGGCGTGGAGCGAGAGCTCTGGGGTGGCGAGGCGGAAACCACCAACAACCGCATGGAGTTGATGGCTGCCATCCGTGCCCTCGAGGAGCTGAAGCGGTCATGCCAGGTCAAGCTGGTGACCGATTCCCAATACGTCATGCAGGGCATCAATGACTGGATGCCTAATTGGAAGAAGCGTGGCTGGAAGACTGCCGCCAAGCAACCTGTCAAAAATGCCGATCTCTGGCGGTTGCTGGACGAACAGGTTAGCCGTCACCAGGTAAGTTGGCAGTGGGTCCGTGGGCATACTGGCCACCCCGGAAACGAACGCGCCGATCTGCTTGCCAATCGCGGCGTAGTGCAAGCCAAACGACAACCAGCTTGAGTGAGTTGAAACATGCGTAGCGTAGTACTCGATACCGAAACCACTGGCATGCCAGTGACCGATGGTCACCGGATCATCGAGATCGGCTGTGTCGAGGTTATCGGCCGCCGCCTAACCGGCCGGCACTATCACGTTTATCTGCAGCCGGATCGTGAAGTGGACGAGGGTGCAATCGCCGTTCACGGAATCACCAACGACTTCCTGACCGACAAGCCCCGCTTCCGGGACGTTGCCAACGAGTTCTTTGAGTTCATAAAAGGCGCGCAGCTGATCATCCATAACGCTGCGTTTGATGTCGGGTTCATCAATAATGAATTCGCGCTGCTTGGCCAGCAGGACCGTGCAGAGCTGAGCGATCACTGCAGCATCCTCGACACCCTGCTGATGGCTCGTGAACGCCACCCGGGCCAGCGCAACAGCCTCGATGCGTTGTGCAAACGCTATGGTGTCGACAACTCGGGCCGCGATCTTCATGGCGCGCTGCTTGATGCGGAGATTCTCGCCGACGTCTATCTGACGATGACAGGCGGGCAAACCAACCTGTCCCTCGCCGGTGACGGTGCCGATTCAGAAAGTGGTGGTCGTCAACAGGCTACGCCGATCCGTCGGTTGCCAGCCGACCGCGCCAGTACCTTGGTGATCCGTGCCAACGCGGAAGAAGTCGCTGCCCATGAGGTGCGCATGCGCGCAATCGAGAAGGCGGCGGGGACAGCGCCTCTCTGGCTTCAGTTGGAGCAAGCTGTCAGCGACGAAGCTGAAGCACTGCCAGCCTGAGGTCTTGATGTCGACGCGCACATCGGGCGCGTCGGCACTGCGTGACAATTCTCGCTTGGTGCTTGGGGGCGGAGCCTCTACGCTGGAGATGAATGTCTCCAGGAAACCCCCATGTATAAAGACCTCAAATTCCCCGTCCTTATTGTTCATCGCGACATCAAAGCCGATACGGTTGCTGGTGAGCGAGTGCGTGAAATAGCGGCCGAGCTTGAGCGGGACGGCTTTCATATTCTTCCCACCGGCAGCGCCGCAGAAGGCCGAATTGTCGCCTCCACCCATCACGGGTTGGCCTGCATCCTGGTTGCCGCAGAAGGTGCGGGCGAGAATCAGCGGCTATTGCAGGATGTGGTGGGCCTGATACGGGTTGCCCGGCGGCGCGCACCTCAACTGCCGATTTTTGCGCTTGGCGAGCAGATCACCATTGAGAATGCACCGGCCGAGGCCATGGCGGATCTGAATGAGCTGCGGGGGTTGCTCTATCTGTTTGAAGACACCGTGCCGTTCCTGGCGCGGCAGGTCGCTCGGGCGGCCCGAAGCTATCTGGACGGTTTGCTGCCGCCTTTTTTTCGGGCGCTGGTGCAGCATACCGGTGATTCGAATTATTCCTGGCATACACCAGGCCATGGCGGGGGCGTCGCATTTCGCAAGAGCCCGGTCGGACAGGCGTTTCACCAGTTCTTTGGCGAAAACACGTTGCGCTCTGATCTGTCGGTATCAGTGCCTGAACTTGGTTCGCTGCTCGACCACACGGGGCCGTTGGCGGCGGCCGAGGCTCGAGCGGCACGCAATTTCGGTGCAGACCACACCTTTTTCGTCATCAATGGAACCTCGACCGCCAACAAGATCGTTTGGCATTCGATGGTGGCGCGGGACGACCTGGTGCTGGTGGATCGCAACTGCCATAAGTCGATACTGCACTCGATCATCATGACCGGCGCAATTCCGCTCTACCTAGCGCCGTCACGCAATGAACTCGGCATCATTGGCCCGATTCCGCTCGAAGAATTCTCACCAGAATCGATTCAGGCCAAGATCGACGCCAACCCGCTCACCCGTGGTCGTTCGCCCAGGGTGAAGCTGGCGGTCGTAACCAACTCGACCTACGACGGCCTTTGCTACAACGCCAACCTGATCAAACGGACCCTCGGCAACAGCGTTGATGTTCTGCATTTTGACGAGGCCTGGTACGCCTACGCCGCGTTCCATGAGTTTTACGACGGGCGCTACGGGATGGACACCCGCGAGCAAGGACCGCTGGTATTCACCACTCATTCGACGCACAAGGTGCTTGCGGCATTCAGTCAGGCATCAATGATTCATGTACTCGACAGTGAGCAGCGTCAGCTGGATCGTGATCGCTTCAACGAGGCCTTCATGATGCACATCTCCACATCCCCGCAGTACGGCATCCTTGCCTCGCTCGATGTCGCCTCGGCGATGATGGAAGGGCCCGCGGGGCGCTCCCTCATTCAAGAAACTTTCGATGAAGCGCTGAGCTTTCGCCGCGCGTTGGCTAACCTCAGGCAGCATCTGGCGCCCGAGGACTGGTGGTTCAGCATCTGGCAGCCAGGCGAGGCGGATGGAGCGGACGAGCTGGTCACCAGCGACTGGTTGTTGCAGCCAGAAGCGGATTGGCACGGTTTTGGGGATGTCGCCGATGATTATGTGCTGCTTGATCCCATCAAGGTCACCTTGGTGACTCCCGGACTTACCGCTGATGGCAAACTAAGCGAGCAGGGCATCCCGGCGGCTGTGGTCAGCAAGTTTCTCTGGGAGCGTGGGCTTGTCGTCGAGAAAACCGGTCTGTACTCCATCCTGGTGTTGTTTTCCATGGGGATCACTAAGGGTAAGTGGAGCACACTGCTGACCGAGCTACTTGAATTCAAGCGGCATTACGACGACAACGTACCGTTATGCGATGCGCTTCCAACCGTAGCTCAGGCAGGAGGCAGTCGATACCTCGGTATGGGGCTTAGAGACCTGTGCGACTCGCTCCACGATTGCTACCGCAACAACGCTACAGCAAGGGCCATGAGGCGAATGTATACCGCTCTGCCTGCATTGGCGATGAAGCCTGCCGATGGCTACGACAAGTTGGTGCGGGGCGAGGTAGAGGCCGTTCCCATTACTGAATTAGAAGGCCGTATCGCTGCAGTCATGCTGGTGCCGTACCCGCCAGGAATACCCCTGATCATGCCGGGTGAACGCTTCACCCCGGAAACGCGCTCGATACTTGATTACCTGGCCTTCGCTCAGCGGTTCGCCACGCAGTTTCCAGGCTTCGATGCTGATGTGCATGGGCTGCAGCACGAGGAGCACCCTGGTGGGTACACCGTCGACTGCATCCTCGAGGGATAGCGCACCAGTAAGCTTAATCCGGCCGGTATTACGGCTTGTCAAAGAAGATCATGTGCGAGGGCGTGGGCTGCTTCACATCGTCCCGCATCGACTTTCAGTTCGCTGTTGTTATAGTTGTTCGGCTGAGTACAGTCCTCTTTCTATGGGGCTGTCGAACCCGTTAAGGCACTGAGTGCCTCGGCTGTCGAGGATGATAGCGTGACCGACTACCAAGCCTTTCGTGTGGAGTTGATAGACAAGATCGCCCATGTGGCGATTAATCGACCTGACAAGGTCAACGCCATGAATGCCGCATTCTGGAGCGAAATTGTCGACATATTCCAATGGATCGACGATACGGATGACATTCGAGTGGTGGTGCTGTCGGGCGAGGGCAAGCATTTTTCTGCCGGCATCGACCTTCAATTGTTGGCGCAGGCGGCGAGCCAGATGGGCAGCGATGTCGGTCGCAATGCCGAGCGCCTTCGTCGCCAGATTCTCAAGCTTCAGAGTTCGTTCAACGCGGTGGATAGCTGCCGCAAGCCGGTCATTGCGGCGATTCAGGGATATTGCATCGGTGGTGCGATCGATCTGATTGCCGCCTGTGATATGCGTTACAGCACGCTGAACGCACAATTTTCGATCAAAGAGATTGATATGGGCATGGCGGCGGATGTTGGCACGCTGCAGCGTCTGCCGCGAATCATTGGCGACGGCATGATGCGTGAGCTTGCGTACACCGGACGTACCGTTGACGGCCAGGAAGCGGAGTCCATCGGCCTGGTCAATCGAACTTACCCTGACCAGCCATCACTTATGGCTGGTGTGTTTGCTATGGCTGCAGATATCGCCAGTAAGTCGCCAGTGGCCATTCGCGGCACCAAGGAGATGATTCGCTACATGCGCGATCACCGTGTCGATGACGGTCTCGAATACATCGCCACCTGGAACGCAGCGATGCTTCAGTCGGCGGACCTGAAGGTGGCGATGGCTGCCCATATGAGCAAGCAGAAGCCGGATTTCGCTGACTGATGCATCATTCAAACGTTGCGCGGGAGGCGCGCTAGGCATGGTTACCGGAGCAACTTCACTCAGCCTTGTTCGCGATGAGCTGTTCGCTACCATGGAGGAAGCCGAGCAGAGCCTCGAGCATTTCATCATCGACAGGAACAACGGCAGCCTGTTGCAACAGGCTGTCGAGAATCTCAAGCAGGTTCGCGGCACCTTGCGGCTCATCGAGCTTACCGGTGCCGAACTGCTCGCACAGGAAATTCTTCAGCTGGCGACAGACATCCCTGTTGGGGCTGGTGAGGATCGGGACACTCAGCTCGCGTCGCTGAGCAACGCGCTTTATGTCCTCGGACGTTATCTGGAAAGCGTCGACGCCAGTCGACAGGAAATGCCCGAATTGCTGCTGCCACCGATCAATGCATTGCGGTTGGTCAGTGGGCAGTCGCCACTTCCCGAGAGTTTCTTCTTTAGCGTTCGTCTCGACCATGCGCGTCCGCCGATTGAGGCCGCGGTGCGCCAGCCAACTATGCGTGCGGCCGAAGCGCGGCGGTTGCGCCAAATGTATCAGGTTGGCCTGCTCGGCTTCATTCGGGAAGATAATGCCTCGGCAAGTCTAAAGCTGATGGCGCGAGCGCTGGGTCGCTTGGATCTGCTGTTCGCCAACACGGCGGGTGGTCGCCTGTGTTGGTTAGGGAGCGCAGCGGTTGAGGCCCAATTGGATGGACAGTTGTTGCCTCGCCAATCACGTAAGCACTTATTCTCCAGGCTTGACCGAGAACTTCGACAGCTCAGCAGTCATGATGCCTATGAACCGCCACGGGTGCTGCTCAAGGAACTGCTTTATCTCGTTGCGTTGGCCGAAAGCAGTGGGCCATTAGCAAGTGAGGTCCGTGAAACGTTTTCGCTTGGTTCGTTACCCTTCACCGATCATCTTCTTGAGGACGAGTCTCAGCGTCTGGCCGGCCCGGGGCAGGCCGTAATGCGCTCGTTGTCCTCGGCGATCCGCGAAGAGCTGGCAAGTCTCAAAGACTTGCTCGACCTGATCGAGCGCCAGACCGCACCGGCTGAGTCTTATCCGAACCTGCACAGTCTGCTCGGCAAGCTGGCAAAGACATTGGGGATGGTGGGCTTGTCCTCCGCATCGAGCACCCTCCATGCTCAGCTGTCAGTGGTTTCCGGCTGGAGCGTTGAGCAGTTGCCCGAGCCCCAGGCGTTGCTGAAACTGGCTGATGCGGTGCTCTACGTCGAGAGCATGGTTGCTAGCCTGGAGCGCGGCGAGCGTTATGATTCGCGGCCTCAGATAGCGCAGCCGGGCCAAGAGGCTGAAGCCTTCGCCAACCATCAGCTCACCGAAGCCTGTATTGTCGTAATCGGCGAGGCGACGGCTGGGCTGGCCTTGGCCAAGCGAGCCATCACAGCCTATCTGGAATCCAATGGTGAGAAATTGCATTTGGCCAACGTCCCTTTCAGCTTGATGGCTGTTCGTGGAGGGCTGCGTTTTCTAGAGCAAGATCGCGCCGCAGACTTGATTGGCGCGTGTGCGGACTTCATTCAAAAACAGATGCTTGAGGGCGTGCAGATGCCACCAGAGCAAATGCTAGAAACCCTAGCCGATGCGTTGACCAGCCTCGAGTATTACCTCGACGGCGGTGCGATATTGCGGCGTGATGACTCACGCGTCAGCGTATTGGATCTCGCAACCGAAAGTGTCCGCGCACTGGGCCTTCCGGTGGCCGCCTGATGAGTTTACGGTGGCAGCCGGCGCTGCTCGATCCGGCAGCCGGAGGCGGGTGGGCAGTCGTGCATTGCCAACAGGGGTTCCTCTGTGACTCGAATGGCGTTCTGTTTCCCAGGGATTGGTTAAAGCGCCTCGAGTTGCCGTTGCTCAGCGAGCAGGGCCTGGGTTATTTCGATGGTGACCAGGTATTTCTCATGGAGTTGGCGCACCCTGTCGAAGTGCCTGGCTCGGGCTGGCAGGGGCTGCGTCAATTCATGATGCAGGATGACGATACCGAAAGGTTTCGTATGCTCGGTTTCGCTGCGCAGATTGGCACCTGGGCAAACCATCACCGCTTCTGTGGCAGCTGCGGCAACCCGATGCGCCAGCATGCTACCGAGCGCGCTATGCAGTGTGAGAGTTGCGGCATCCACCACTATCCTCGTATCTCGCCGAGCATGATCGTCTTGGTGACCCGTGGCGACGAGCTGCTTCTGGCCCGCTCACCGCGCTTTGCTCCTGGTGTATACAGCACACTTGCAGGTTTCGTTGAGCCCGGAGAGTCAGTCGAGCAGTGCGTCAGGCGGGAAGTACACGAGGAGGTTGGTGTATCGATTGCTGAGCCCAGGTATATCTGCAGTCAGGGTTGGCCGTTTCCGCACTCGTTGATGCTCGGCTTTCACGCCGAGTACGCAGCGGGAGAGATAGTGATGCAGCCTGAAGAGATTGAGGATGCGGGCTGGTTTTCCATCCACGACCTGCCTGCGTTGCCGGCTCCAAAATCCATCGCACGTTATCTGATCGAGCTCTATCTCGCTCGGCGTTTAGGCCGCCCCGAACCAGTGCTGCCAAGCTAGCCGCAGACTCAGGATAAGCACTACCGAGATAAAGATCGGCCGAATGAATTTCGACCCACCCTGAATTGCCGTGCGTGCCCCCAGGTACGCGCCGACCATCAGCGCCAGCCCCATACCGATCCCCAGCCCCCAGGCGACCTGCCCGCCAGCAATGAACACGGCAAGTGCAACACCATTGCTGACAAAATTCATGCTGCGAGCCACTCCGCTGGCTTTTAGCAAATCGAGCGGGTAGAGCAGCATGTTGCTGACGGTCCAGAAAGCTCCAGTGCCGGGGCCTGCTATACCGTCATAGAAGCCTAGTGTCAGGCCTTGTGGCCACTGTCTGCGTAGGTCTACTGGCAAGGCGTCCGTTCGAGGTGTGGTCGGTACCCGCCCGAAAAGCAGATACAGGCCGCAGGCAAATACCACCAAAGGAAGCACCTGATTGAGCCAGCGCGCCGGGATCATGTGGGCCAATCCCGCGCCTAGCGCCGCCCCGATGGCGGTTGCCAAAAGCGCGGAGCGCCATTGCCGTGGATGGAACAGTTTCCTGCGATAAAAGGTGAAGCTTGCCGTAGCCGAACCAAAGGTTGCGCACAGTTTATTGGTGCCTAGAACCAGATGCGGCGGCAAGCCCGCCGTAAGCAGCGCGGGCAGTGTCAGCAAGCCACCCCCACCGGCGATGGCGTCGATAAAGCCGGCAAGAAAGGCAACGGCCATGAGGGCGGCCAATACCATTGGGTCCGTCGCAAGCTCAAACATCAGCATGTTGAACACTCATAACAAAATCGGCAAAGAGGGTAAGGCATCATGCCGGCTGTGCTTCCTGGGCGCCAACAACAAGTCGCTCAGAAGGTTGCGGTATCGATCGCTTAGGCAGATGGCCAACAGCAGAATGTCGACTCGTCTCCAGTGTTCCGTTCTGGCGCTGGCTGCTCCGATTGCCCATATCGATAATGCCCTCTTGGATTTCAGTGGGAATGTCGATCAATGCAATATGTCGGGCTTGCAGTGGTTGTTGCGTTGCTCGCAATCGTCACTGCCCTTGTTGCGGTGCGGATGCTCGCAGGTGGGCAATGGTTGCTGGGCTGGCTACGCGGCACCCTAGGGATGCTGGTACTTTCGCTGGCTGGCCTAGTTGGCCTAGTCGCCTGGGACTTCACCACCTACCAGTCGCTGGGGCACAGCTCGCCGCTGGTTTCGCTGACCTTTCAGGCCGATGGTCAGCAGCGTTATCAGGTGAAGGTGCAAGAGGGACAAACTACTCGCTTCGTCACGCTGGAAGGTGATCTCTGGCAGCTCGACGTGCGGGCGCTTCACTGGAAAGGGCTGGCGGCGCTCATTGGGTTGGAGCCAGGCTATCGGCTGGAACGGCTCTCTGGCCGCTACCTCGCGGTGGAGCAACAAGATCAGGCGCGCCATCCTTACGTACAGCTGGGGAACAGCTGGGCAGGGGTGGATTTCTGGGCGTGGTTGAATCAGTGCCAGTGCGCTCCGCTGATGCTCGAGGCGCAATTGCGCAGGGTTAGCTATCTGCCGATGGTAGATGGCGCCGTCTTTACGGTCGAAATGGCGCCAACCGGCCTGTTAGTGAAACCGGCCAGCGTAGCAGCAGAGCAGGCAATGAAGGGCTGGTAGCGGTGGAATGTTGCACAGAAGAAAGGGAACCCGAAGGTTCCCTTTTTCACGTCGGCACAAATCAGGCGAGGTAGCCGCCGTCCACGTTGAGCGACAAGCCAGTGGTGTAGCTCGATGCGTCGCTGGCCAGATAAAGCACAGCGCCCGCCATTTCGCTTGGGTCAGCGACACGGTGCAGCGGAATGTGACGTAGCGCTTCTTCGCGAATCGAATCGTTCTTGACCAGAGCCGAGGCGAACTTGGTATCGGTGAGACCCGGAAGCAAGGCGTTGCAACGGATGCCCTGTGGCGCGCACTCTTTGGCGAAGGCCTTGGTCATGTTGATCACCGCTGCCTTGGTGATGGAATAGATGCCCTGGAAATTGCCGGGGGTGACGCCATTGATCGATGCCACGTTAATAATGCTTCCGCCGCCATGCTCACGCATCAACTTGCCGGCCTCGACTGACATGAAGAAATAGCCCCGGATATTCACATCAACAGTCTTTTGGAAGGCCGATACGTCCGTGTCGAGGATGTGGCAGAACTGCGGGTTGGTAGCCGCGTTGTTAACCAAGATATCCAGCCGACCGAACTGCTCGCGGATTTGAGCGAATACGGTCTGAATCTGTTCGAGCTCGCCAATATGGCAAGCGACTGCAGTAGCCTTTCCGCCGTCAGCATTGATGGCATCAGCAACCGCTTGGCAGCCTTCGATCTTGCGGCTGGAAACGATAACGTGGGCCCCTTGCTGCGCCAGCAGTTTGGCGATGGCTTCGCCGATGCCGCGGCTGGCGCCAGATACGAATGCAATTTTGCCGTCCAGGTCGAACAGGGTGGTCTTGCTCATGGAGTCGATTTCCTCTTGGTGAGCTGTGTTACAGCTTCGAGTTGTTAATAACCTGCAGGCTCACTTGCTCGAGCAGGGCGTTCATTTGTACGAATTTTGCGAATCGCTTGTCCTGGGTCTGACCGTGGAAAAAGCGGTAGTAAATTTGTTGCACGATGGCCGCCAGGCGGAACAGGCCATAGGTGTAGTAATAATCGAAGTTGTCGATGCGAATACCGGCACGCTCAGCGTAGTAATCGACAAACTGCTGGCGAGTCAGCATGCCGGGCGCATTGCTCGGCTGCTTGCGAATCAGCTGCATCGGCGGCGGGTCAGTTGCTTCGATCCAGTAAGCCAGCGTATTGCCGAGATCCATGAGTGGATCACCCAGTGTTGTCATCTCCCAATCGAGGACGCCAATGATTTCCATCGGGTTATCTGGGTTGAGGATTACATTATCGAAGCGGTAGTCGTTGTGGATGATGCCAGGCTTGGGGTGATCGGCTGGCATCTTGTCCCGCAGCCAAGCCTTGACCGGCTCCCAACCGGGCGCGTCAGCCGTGATTGCACGCTCATACCGATCGATCCAGCCGTTTATCTGCCGCTGGACGTAACCTTCTGGCTTGCCCAGATCGCCTAGACCACAGGCGTTGTAGTCGACGTTGTGCAGGTCGACAAACTTATCGATGAAACTCTTGCACAGCGCGGTGGTTTGCTCCGCCGTGAAACCCAGCTCGGCGGGCATGTCCTCGCGAAGAATGATGCCCTTGACCCGCTCCATGACATAGAACTCTGCACCGATAACCGCCTCGTCGGTGCAGTAGGCGTAGGCCTTCGGACAGTACGGAAAGCCAGCGTTTAGCTGGTTGAGAATTCGGTATTCGCGGCCCATATCGTGTGCCGACTTGGCTTTGTGCCCAAAGGGAGGGCGGCGGAGTACGAATTCCTGCTTTGGATATTCCAGCAGATAGGTCAGGTTGGACGCGCCGCCTGGGAACTGTGAAATAGTCGGCATCCCTTCCAGCCCTGGAATTTGGGCTTTCAGGTACTGGTCGATGGCCTCGGTGGGCAGTTCTTCGCCGTCGCGTATACGGCTGGTCTGATCGGTAAGCGCCATGCTTTTCCCTTTTCTGTAATCGATGCCTCAATGACCAGTTTCGGCTGCCGTTTAACCTCGGCGCCACTGACCATTCGACACCTCTAATCTAATGCGCCCAGCTGGCATCACCAAGGGAAGTCGGCCGTTATTGGTCGGGGTGTTGCCGCGTAATCAAGGCGCCTGATGCGCGGAAAATACTAGAAAAAGCGCATAAAAAAGCCGAAGTCGCGAGACTTCGGCTTTTTTCATTCCGGCAGATCAGGCCGGAAACAGTTCGCTCAGCTTCAGTGCGAGCATCATGTCTCCCTCGGCGCGCAGCTTGCCTGCCATGAAGGCCTGCATACCGTCGGTTTCACCACTGATGACGCCCTGCATGGTTTCACTATCCATGATCAGCGTAACGTTGGCGTCGGCCGATTCGCCCTTGTGGAAATCACAGGTGCCGTCTTTTACGACCAGGTAGTAGTTTTCGGCATCGGTGATGTTGAACTGAAAAACCAGATCCAGACCGGCAGCAGCGCTGGGATTGAATTTGGCCTTCATGCCCTGGATGGTTTCGTCGACATTGCTCATCGGATATGACCCTTTATTGTCGTGGGAAAAGCGTGCGGCTTGAGCCGCCGGTGGCAGGAGCTTATCTATAGGTGACGAGCTCCGGATTCTTAAGCAGTTCCAGGTGTGCGTGACTATTAAACGAAGCCAGTGCTACATCCTGATCCCGGTACTTCAAGCGGCTGAGCGACGTGTTGACGATCTGCCAGTTCAGTTCGAATGCCTTGATGGGCGATACGCCGATGATCAATTGCAGCAGCGCCGTGATCGTGCCGCCAGATGTGAAGACAGCGATGTTATCCTTCTTGTCTGCTTGTTTGAGTAGACGGCTCAATCCAGCCTGTACGCCGTTTACGAAACTCTGCCAGCTTTCAAGGCCCTGTTTTTCGTGGTCGCCTGAAACCCATCGCTGGATGACATATTTGAAAAGTCGTTGGAACTCGGCGCGATGATTGGCCGCATTGGCAAAGACCTGCATGGCACCCGGTTCGGCGGCCAGTAGATCGTCCATGTGGGCACGAATCACCTCATCGGCGCGAAACTCATTGAAGGCTGCGTCAATCTCCAAAGGTGGTAGCTGGCTTTCGACACGAAAACTCATCTGTTGGAGCGTCGCGCGAGCTGTATCTTGCTGTCGGTTCAACTCCCCGCTTACGCAGCGGTCGAAGCGAATGCCCATTTGGTCTAGATAGTCCCCCAGCGCTGCAGATTGCTGGAATCCGAGCGGGGACAAAACGTCATAGTTTTCTGCGCCGAACGACGCCTGGCCATGTCTGATCAGGTAGATACTGCCCATGCGCTGCTCCGGGACTCAGTTTTCGCGAGCGTAGGGGGATCGTCCTAGAGTGTCAACGATAAATCATACGTTCGTTTGAATCTGCTTCTGCTGGCTCACGCGGCGTCCTAATCGGTATGCTTGATCGATTTTCGCCACTCAGGTTTCTGTTGGCGGTCGTGGTTAATGAGGAGGATCTGTGGAATTTCTTGCTGACTATGCAAGCTTTCTGGCGAAGACAGTAACGCTGGTAGCCGCCGTGCTGGTGGTGCTGATTGCGCTTGCCTCGCTGCGTCGTGGCCGGTCCAAGCAGTCGGGTGGCCATCTGGAGGTACACAAGCTCAACGATTTCTACAAGTCGATGCGCGAGCGCCTCGAGCAATCGATCATCGAAAAGGATCAGCTGAAACTACAGCGCAAGCAGGAGGCGAAGGCTGCCAAGCTGGCCAAGAAACATCCAGAAAGTCGTTCGCGAGTCTTCGTGCTCGATTTTGATGGGGATATAAAAGCATCGGCGGTCGAGAGTCTTCGTCACGAAATTACCGCTCTACTGACCATGGCCACTCCGCAGGATGAAGTCGTCTTGCGCCTTGAAAGCGGCGGGGGGATGGTCCACGGTTACGGTCTTGCAGCGTCACAGCTGGTGCGTATCCGTGATGCCGGCGTGCCACTGACGGTGTGTGTCGATAAGGTGGCTGCCAGTGGTGGCTACATGATGGCCTGTATAGGTCAGAAGATTCTCAGCGCACCTTTTGCAATTCTTGGCTCCATTGGCGTCGTTGCGCAATTGCCCAATCTCCATCGGTTGTTGAAGAAGCATGACGTCGATGTCGAAGTGCTGACTGCAGGTGAGTTCAAGCGGACCCTGACCATATTCGGTGAAAACACTGAAAAAGGCCGGGAGAAATTCCAGGATGATCTTGAAACGACACATGAGCTGTTCAAGAACTTCGTTGCGCGGTATCGCCAGCAGCTGAATATCGATGATGTCGCTACCGGCGAGGTATGGCTCGGAATTGCGGCGCTCGGCAAGCAACTGGTTGATGAGTTGCAGACCAGCGATGAATACCTGGCTTCCCGCGCACGTGAGGCAGACCTATTTCAGCTGCATTATGCAGAGAAGAAAAGTCTGCCTGAGCGATTCGGCATGGCTGCAAGCGCCGCTCTTGAGCACGGTGTGTTGAAAGGCTGGACCCGTCTCAATGAACAACGTTTTTGGCAATAAGGGGTTTACTGATGGCTCGTTTTAAAGCACTGCAAACCAACGAGACCGACGGGCGTTTCGAAACAAGCGTGATCGAGCGGGACACCAATGATTTGCCGGCTGGAGAGGTGCTAATACGCGTCAGCTTCTCTTCGCTGAACTACAAGGACGCCCTGTCAGCGAGTGGCAACCGCGGCGTCACCCGCAATTTTCCACATACGCCGGGTATCGATGCGGCTGGGACTGTCGCCGAGTCAAGCGTCAGCGACTTTGCCGTCGGTGATGAAGTCATCGTCACCGGTTATGACCTCGGGATGAACACGTCGGGCGGTTTCGGCCAATACATTCGCGTGCCAGCTGCGTGGGTGATAAAGCGTCCGGTCGGGCTGTCTCTGCGTGAGGCCATGGCTCTCGGAACGGCCGGCCTGACCGCTGCACTATGCATAGACAAGCTTGAACAGGCAGGTCTCGAACCGACTGATTCGCCGATCCTGGTAACAGGCGCGACCGGGGGTGTCGGCAGCATTGCGATAGCCCTGCTGTCCAAGCTTGGATACAGGGTGGCCGCAGTGACGGGCAAGGCTGAGCAAGGCGACTTCCTTCGCAAGCTTGGCGCTACGGAAATCGTTGGGCGTAGTGCGCTGCAGGCCGGTACCGAGAAGCCGTTGCTCAAAGAACAATGGGCGGGAGCGGTCGATACGGTGGGCGGCGACATATTGTTCAACGCAGTGAAGTCACTGCGACGTGGCGGGAGTGTCGCCTGTTGCGGCCTAACCGCCGGAACAAATTTTCAGGCCAGCGTGCTGCCATTCATCCTGCGTGGGGTGAATCTGTTAGGGGTTGATTCGGTTGAAATCCCGTTGGTCGTGAAGGCGTCCATGTGGGACAAGCTTTCCGTGCAATGGAAGCTGCCTAATCTTGATGACCTGGTACAGGAGATTTCGCTGGATCAGTTGCCTGAAGCGATTGAACGAACCCTGGCAGGACAACAGACTGGAAGGATATTGATTCGACTCGACTGATGGCGGCTGCTCTGGCGCCATTAGCATTTTGCTTGTTGAGCATAGTCAAAAACGATTTATCAGCCTTTATCGATTGAGCGAAGCTAACGCTATTTCAACATAGCAGGAGCCGCTCATGAAAATACTGGCCGAGAAAATCAAGGCAGCGTTCGGTAAGCATCCGATCGTTGCCGCGGAGCGGATAGAGCATCCGAACTTCTGGATGTACCAGTAATAAAAAACCCGCCGAGAGGCGGGTTTTTTTATAGCGCAGCGTTGGCCTCAGCCTTGTCTGCGACGAAACAGCGGAAGGGGTTCGTCTGCGGCAGACTGGTAAGTAACCGAGAAGTCGTTCAACCCTTCCAGCGCATCATAAGGGTCGCGATCTGGACGCACTGCGAAGGCGTCGAAACCACAACGGCGCATGTAGAACAACTGGTCACGAAGCACATCCCCAATGGCACGTACTTCCCCTTTGTAACCGTAGCGATCACGAAGCAGGCGTGCGCTGGAGTAATGGCGGCCGTCGGTGAACGCCGGGAAGTTGAGCGCGATGACCTGAAAGTTATCCAGCTCTTCGGCGATCTCTTCTACGGCCTCGTCGGAGTCGAGCCAGATGCCAAGACCGCCATCACGAGCTTTCAGGGCATGAGCATGATCGAGCCATAGCTGGAAGGGTACGATCAGATCGTCGCAGTTGGACAGGCCGTCAAGGGTCACGTCTTTAGGCAGCAGGTGCCAGGTCTCATCAATGACCTGACCGTCCTTAATGATTCGCTGCATAGACACGCTCCTTGAAGGGGTCGATACCGATTCGGCGGAAAGTATCGAGAAACTGTTCATCTTCTGTACGGTGCTCCACATAGACGCCGATGACCTTCTCGATCACATCGGGCATGACATCCTGGGCAAACGAAGGGCCGAGTATCTGGCCGAGGCTCGCGTTACGGCCGGAACTGCCGCCGAGTGAGACCTGATAGAACTCGGCGCCTTTCTTGTCCACGCCCAGGATGCCGATGTGGCCTACATGGTGGTGACCACAGGCATTCATGCAGCCCGAAATATTCAGGTCGACATCCCCGATATCGAACAGGTAATCCATGTCATCGAAGCGGCGCTGGATCGCTTCGGCAATCGGGATCGATTTGGCATTGGCCAGGGAGCAGAAATCGCCGCCTGGGCAGCAGATGATGTCGGTCAGCAAGCCGATGTTCGGCGTGGCGACACCCAGTTCCCGCAGCTCATGCCACAATTCGAACAGACGTGACTGCTCGACATCGGCCAGGATCATGTTCTGTTCGTGTGAATTGCGTACTTCGCCAAAGCTGTATCGGTCCGCCAGATCGGCAATGGTGTCGAGCTGCTTGTCCGTCACATCACCCGGGGCTACGCCAGTGCTTTTCAGGGACAGCGTCACGGCTGCATAGCCGGGCTTTTTGTGAGCAACGACATTCCGTTCCCGCCAGCGAGCGAAGCCTGGATGCTCCGCGTCAAGCTGCGCGAGTGCAGCGCTCTGGTCATCCAGAGGCTTGTAAGCGGGATCGACGAAGAACTTGCTGACCCGGTCGACTTCGGCCTCGGTCAGTGTATTTGCGCCGTCTTTCAAATAGGACCATTCAGCCTCGACACGTTCGGCGAACACTTGCGGGGTAAGCGCTTTGACAAGGATCTTAATCCGCGCCTTGAACTTGTTGTCACGACGGCCATAGCGGTTATATACGCGCAGGATCGCATCGAGATAGGTCAGCAGGTGCTGCCATGGCAGGAACTCATTGATGAAGCTTCCTACGATCGGCGTACGGCCAAGGCCGCCGCCGACAGACACGCGGAAGCCCAGCTCGCCGGCGTCGTTGTTTACCGCTTCGAGACCAATGTCGTGCACTTCGATAGCAGCACGGTCGTTCACGGCGCCGTTGACGGCGATCTTGAACTTGCGCGGCAGGAATGCGAATTCCGGGTGGAAGGTCGACCACTGACGAATGATTTCGCACCAGGGCCGTGGGTCGATGAGCTCGTCCTTGGCAACGCCAGCGAACTGGTCGGTGGTGGTGTTACGAATGCAGTTGCCGCTGGTCTGGATGGCATGCATCTGAACAGTTGCGAGTTCGCCAAGGATATCGGGTACGTCTTCCAGTTCCGGCCAGTTGAGCTGAACGTTGGTCCGGGTGCTGATATGGGCATAACCCTTGTCGTACTTGCGAGTGATGTCGGCCAGCTTGCGGATCTGAGTAGACGACAACAGCCCATAGGGCACAGCAATACGCAGCATCGGCGCATAGCGCTGGATGTACAGACCGTTTTGCAGGCGAAGAGGCAACAGTTCTGCGTCAGTCAGTTCACCGGCGAGATAGCGGCGAATCTGGTCACGGAACTGACGCACGCGATCCTCGATGATGTGTTGGTCATACTGGTCGTATACGTACATAAATGTCCTGTTTTTTCAGGCTGTCTACAGCTTCTGCGCGCACGGCCGCGCACCCGTTGATGGGAGGCCGGCACGATACCAGCTAGCGTTTATGCGCAAAAGTGATGTTTGGGAATATGTTTAGAACGAAACGCTGCTTTTCAGGCATTTCAATCGCTGGCCTTGAGCGCTCCGTATGCATGGTCTTAACTGCAATCAATGCGATCCTCCACAACAAGGTATACCGCTGTGTCAGAGCATTTTAAACGCCATGATAATGACAGCCGCGCAGATGCCGCCGCGATCTTCTTTCTGATCCTGCTAGCGGTAGCAACAGCAGTGTTCTGGGTAAGTCACCAGTAGACGAGGCGGCTCCGGCTAACCGTGTCAGACGCCGACCAGATAGAGCACCAGTTTGACGACGCCGAGTATCACCAGAACGAACGCTACGGTGAAGCCGATGCCCAGAAGAATGAAATGGCTGGGTTTACCGTGGCTGAAGTCTCGTTCTCGATTTTTCCCGCTTTGCACGCCCAAAGCGCCGGCTAGCATGCTTTGAAGCATCTGCCGCAGCGTGAGCGATTTGGGTTGCCGGTCTTCACTCATATCTGTCTCCGCAAGGCTCGCTGCCTGAAGTCTAGTCAGCAATCCAGCTTCTGCAGACATCGATCCTATTACCAACTGAGCCGTTGCGTCGTCAGGCTTGTGTTTGCTTGATCTTGCCCGGACCGGCGCGTAAGGTGCGCGGCTTGGCCGCCCAGCGGTTGAACACATGAAGTGCGTGGTGCCCGGATCATGGTCCGGGTTAAATGGGAAATCAGTGCAAGCTGATGCTGCCCCCGCAACGGTAGAGTCGATTCGACTGAGCCCGATACCAGCCCGTACTTCCCAGGAACTGTCGCGGTGGGCGACGTCCTCAGAGCATGCCGTCTGCCTTTCTGGCAATAGCAGCTCTGTTGCCCACTGCATCCGGATGGAGTGGGCATGTCTTTCGCGTTTCGCTGCGTGTTTCTAGCGCTTCTGCTGCTGGCTCCAACGGTGCCGGCCAGTGCCAATCAGGTCAATGCGATCATTTCGCAGTACAGCGCTGCCGAGTTCGCTTCGGCGGCTGCCACCTTCAAGCAACGATACCCCGACCGTACCGTCAGTGCGCGCACCCCCGAACAGCTGGCTGAGCTGGACGATGCCGAGGTCGGCCAATGGCTTGCCAGCGGAACGCGTTTGCTCGTGGTCGGCGTATTCGGGCCTGAAGCGGAGCGTCTGCGCCCGCTGATCGACCAACACAGCACTGGCGAACGCTTCATCATGCACAGTGACCAGGCGCTGGTGGCGCTAAGTCGTAGCGCCGGAAACATGCTCTTTGCCAACCGGGACCAGGCGGTACGCCTCGGTGCTGAGAAACCCGGCGGCGATCTGGGTGACTGGGTGCAGGCGCTAGCGGCGGCCAATCCGATCCAGGCGCAATGGATAGAAGCGCGCAGCTATTGGCTGGCCGGTGGCAGCGAAAACATTGCGCGTTTGCTGGCCTGGTTGACGGCTCGTGACACTTCGCGCGGCAGCGCCGAGCCTGCACAGGCGAGGCCGGCGTTGCGCTTCTATCAGGACGGAGTGGTAAAGGAGCCGTCGGAACTGGCGTGGCGCGGTGAGCGAATGGTCGCGGTGATCGACCATGGGCGCGCTGACCGACGCGGAGATTCCGACCTCAACGATGCGCTGTGTCAGACCCTGCAACAACGCGACATCGCGTGCGTCAGCCTGTTTGGCAGCTGGGGCGACGGCACGCTACAGGCGCTGCGCTGGCTCAACAGCGCAGAACATCCACCGCTGGCGGCGGTCGTCGTGCTGCAGGATTTTGTCCTTGGTGGCGGCGAGGGTCGTGAAGACGCAACGGAGCTGCTGAGTCAACTCAATGTGCCCGTGCTCAAGGCCCTGCGTCTGGATGACCGAGACGAGAACGCGTGGCAGCTGTCCAGTGATGGGCTCGCTCGCGACAAGGTGCATTACCAGCTTGCGATGCCGGAATTGCAGGGCACCAGTCAGCCGATGGTGCTGGCGGCGTGGGAATCGTCCCAGATCGACCCGAACTCAGGGATTCGCTTTGGCTTCAGCCAGCCGATGCCATCCCGTGTCGAGGCCATGGCGGCGCGCCTGGCCCGCTGGCATCAATTGCAAACCAAGCCCAATGCGGACAAGCGGCTGGCGCTCATCTACTACAACCACCCACCGGGGCGGCACAACATCGGCGCAGACAACCTGGATGTACCGCAATCGCTGTTTGCCATTCTTAAACGCTTGAAAGCCGAAGGCTACAACACCGGTACCTTGCCGGACTCGCCGGAGCAATTGCTGGAACAGCTGCAGGAGCAGGGCGTCAATCTACCTGAACAGGGCGACGCGCTGGCTGCGATGGCGAAAAAGGCTGTTGCCGTCAACACCCATAGCTACCGCCGCTGGTTCCGTACGCTGCCATCGGCAGTGCAGGCCGAAATGGTGCAGGGCCCGTTGGGATACTGGAACGCACAAATGCGCCGTGCGCTGCACGCTTCCCATCTCGACAGCGCCCGGTTGACGCTGAAAACAGGTTCCAGCGAGTTGCACCATGTGCTCGACGGTGTTGTGCATCCGGCACGCGAGCGCGCGCTGGATCTACTGGCTCAACTCGAAGCGTTCTATGAGCAGGCACTGAGTCAGCCGGGCCTGGCTGATTGGGAGCAGGCCGAAAGCCTGATCCAGGCGCTGGCTGATACCGGTATCGAGGGGCTGCGTGGTTGGGGTGAGGCGCCGGGTCAGGTCATGGTGCATGACGGCCAGATGGTCTTGCCGGGGGTGCAGTTCGGCAATATTTTCATCGGGCCGCAGCCACCCCGGGGCTGGGAGGTCGATGAGGAACTGCTGCACGCCAACCTGGTATTTCCACCGCCCCACCAATATCTGGCCTTGTATCACTGGCTGCATGACGAGTTCAGAGCCGATGCGCTGATCCACCTCGGTCGCCATTCCACCTATGAATTCTTGCCACGACGTCGAGCAGGGCTCAGCGCTGAGGACTATCCGACGCAGATCGTTGGCGACCTGCCGAGCATCTATCCCTACATTGTCGACGGGGTTGGCGAAGGGATTCAGGCCAAACGACGTGGCCTTGCCGTCATGATCGATCACCTCACGCCGCCGCTGGTGGCTACCCCGCTGTATGACGATCTGCTCAAGCTGCGCCAGTTGATCGAAAGCTTCGAGACGGGTACTGGCAGCAGCGAAGGCCCGGCGCGGCGAGCCACCATTGCTGAAATCAAGCGACTGGTCACCCGTTCCGGTCTGGAGCCAGAATTGCGCGCGTCCATGGCCGAGCCGCTGGCCGCCCGCGGAATCGATTTCGAACAGGTGGACGATGACCTGTTGGTGCATGAGGTCGGGCATTACCTGACGAATATCCAAGAGCGCTTCATGCCGCTCGGCCTGCATGTGTTCGGCAAGCCCTGGGCGTCGGAAGCCGTGGATACTTTGTTTGCATCCATGAACACTGATCAGGCGCGCTACCGACAGGCACTGGTTGATTCGCCGGCTGCAGAAATGCAGGCACTGATCGATGCCCTCAATGGCGGATTCGTCGCGCCCGGAAAGGGCAATGACCCGATCCGTACGCCGGAAGCGCTGCCGACTGGACGAAATTTTCACGCGCTCGACAGCAGCCTGATCCCGAGTCGCATTGGTTGGAACATCGGCCACGAGTTGGCCGAGCGCGCGCGCGAGCGTCCGATGGAGCAGGGTGGACGCGAAGCAGTCATTTTATGGGCGTCCGACACCGTGCGGGACGAAGGCGCCATGATTGCCTTCGGTTTGGCGTTGCTCGGAGTAGAACCTATCTGGAACAGCCGGGGCATCGTCGAAGGCATCAAGAGGATGCCGGCAGCGGCCGGACGCGAGCGGCGCGACCTGATGTTTACCACTTCCGGTCTGTTCCGCGACCTCTATGCCGATCAGCTTGCGCTGCTTGAACGCGGTGTACTGCTTGCGCTGGACGGCGCCAGCGAAACTATCCGGCGCGACTATCCCGCTTTGCGCACCGCACTGGATGCGGCTCTGCAGCCCCTCGGACCACTCGCCAACGCGGGCAACGAAAGCCTGCAGCTAAACCTGGTGGCGGCCAATTGGGTCAGGGATGCCGCTCGGCGACTGGACGCGGGTGCGGACGCCGAACAGGCAGGCAGCCTTGCTGCGCTGCGGCTGTTCGGTGTTGCACCGGGCGCTTATGGCGCCGGTGTCAATACACTTGTCGAGCGCTCCGGTAGCTGGCAGGAACGCGGTCAGCTTGCGCGTAGTTACGTCAATCGCATGGGCCATGCTTACGGTTTGAAGCATCAGGGCGAGCCCGTTCAGGCAGTGTTCGAGGAAAGTCTTAAACACGTCACCCGCACCTACCTCGGGCGGTCCAGCAACCTGTATGGACTGATGGACAACAATGATGCGTTTGATTACCTCGGCGGGCTGAGCATGGCCGTCGAGCACCTGAGTGGAAAAGCGCCAGAAAATTTCGTCAGCTGGCACAACGATCCGCGCAAGGTGCGCCTCGAGCCATTGCAGGAGGCACTGCTGGCCGAACTGCGCGGGCGATTCCTGAATCCCGCCTGGATCAAGGCGTTGATGCAGCATGACTACGCCGGCGCACGGACCATGGGCAGTGAGTTTCTGGAATATCTGTGGGGCTGGCAGGTCACCAATCCCGACATCATCACGGACAGTGCCTGGGAGGAGGTCAAGGCGGTTTATCTCGATGACAAGCACGCGCTGGGTATCGATGAATTTCTCGAGCAGGGCGCCAACGTACACGTCAAAAGCAACATGCTCGCGATTATGCTGGTAGCGATTCAGAAGGGCTTCTGGAAGGCCGACGAGGCGACCCAGCAAGCGCTGGCCGAGCAGTTCGCCGTCTTGGTCGCTGAGCATGGTTTGCCAGGAAGCGGACATACTCGGCCGGACCATCCAATGTTCGAATGGCTGATGCCCAAGCTCCCGGAAACACTGCGTGAACCTTTGCAGGCGCGGCTGGATTCTGCGCTGCGCAAAGCGCCGCAACCAAATACGCCAACCAGCATTCGTGAGATACAACCGGAGGCCGAGGCGCCGCAGGCGGAGCCAGGGCAGGCCGAAACACAAGGTGATCGAAGCGCCAGCCAATATCTCTGGCTGTCCGGGTTGATCGCTCTGCTGTTGTTGGGGCTGGGGATTTGGCGTGGACGCGGGCCACGGTCGAGAGGAGTTACATAACGTGTTCGACAATCAATTGTTCAGCTGGCTGCACCTGCTGGTGGGCTGGCTTTTGCAACCGGTTACCTGGGGGCTGTTCGGGCTGTTGGCGCTGGCTATTTGCGATGCCGGAGTCGCCATGGGCGAACGGTTCGGCGGGCTGCGTCGTTGGGGTCAGCTGCCGGCAGCAGAGATCGAGCGGCGCGCGCGCCGAAGGCTTGATCGAGCCGATCTGGTGGCGCGGGTAGGTCCCATGCTGGGACTGATGGGAACGCTGATCCCGCTAGGCCCGGGCTTGGCAGCCCTGGGCGATGGCAATGTCCAGATTCTCAGCGTGGCCATGCGCGTAGCCTTCGACACGACGGTGCTGGGTTTGCTGATCGGCGTGCTGGGCTTCGCATTGGGACGCTTACGCAGGCGCTGGTACGACGAGCTGCTGGACGAATTGGAAGCCCGAACAGTCAAGGAGCGCGAAGATGAGTCGGCGCTGGCGCTCTAGTCGGTTCGCGGCTGGCGACGACGACCCGCTGGGTCCGCTAGCCAACATGGTCGATGTCGTGCTGGTGTTTGCCTGCGGACTGATTGCGGCGCTGGTCGCCCAGACGGATTTGCTCCAACAACTGAATGCAGCGAAGCAGCCGGTTGCCGTCGAACGCGGACGGGAGCTGCCCAAACTGCCGGACAGCCTTGAGGGTGACCGCGGAAAAGGGCTGCAAAGCGTCGGTCAGGTTTTCCGTGATCCGGCTACCGGCAAGTTGATCCTGATCGGCGATTGAGGCGTGCTGTAGCCGCATCATTCTGGGGCCACATGCCGCCCTCAGCCCTTGAACCAGTCCCACAGTCCCAGCGAGTAATTCGGCAGCAGGTTGATACCGAGTGCCGACTTCACCAGATACAGAGCGACCAAGCCTACCAGCGCTGAAAAGAACAGAAACGCGGTGATCGCGCCGGCCTTGGCCGCCAGTGACAGACTCCGCTGAGCACGGCTCAGGCTGCGCTTGTTTCGCCCGCCAACCAGTACGAAATAATACTGGTTGCTCCACAGATTGAAGGTTCCGCGCCAATCGAACTTGTGCCTAGCCCATGAGCGGGTCGCAAAAGCATTGCGTAACGCGTCCAGTTGCTGCGGGGTAAAGCTTTCTCGCAGTTCGGCAGGGAGCCGTTCCTTGAGTCCGACCACGAAGGGGTCATGATCCAGCGTGACGTTATCGAAGGCGCTGGCGTAGCGTTCAGAGGCGTTATCGGGTTTTGATTCTGGAGCGAGCATAGCGTCAGGTTGCCGTCGAAAAGCGAGAGGAGCGATGACTCATGCAACTACCCGGCCGAAATGCTCCGTTGCGACATCATATGCTCCAACTGCTCGACCAACTGGTTGAAATCGGGGCGTTGGCTGGGGTCTTCCTGCATGCATTGACGCTGTAGGTCGGCAAGGTGAGAAAGCCGCTCTGGCACGCCACTGTCATCGCAGCGCTCCAGCAGCTCCTCGAGCAAACAGCCGAACGCACGGGTTTCGAGGCGCTGCAGCGCCTGGCCCTCAGGGGTGTCTGGATCGAAGAACGAGGCCGCACCGAAATCGCTGAGCAGCGTTTGGCCACGCGAATCGACCAGCAAATTGTGCGCGTAGAGGTCGCCGTGCAGGATGCCTAGCGCGTGCAGGTGACTGGCCGCCGAGGCGGCACCTGTCGCGATCCGCAGCAGTTGGTCTGCAGAAAACCGTCGCGCCGGTGCGTAGCAGTCCCGGGTGCAGCTTGCCAATGACGGTGGACCGGCGAGCACCTGGTATGACGGATCGATGAGTGCCATCAACAAGCCCGGTAGCGCGTCGGCGCGCTCGGCCAGTGGCCCGGCAATGTCTATCAGGTTGGGGTGTTTGCCAGCGGCGATGCAGGCTGCCATCTCGCTATGGGGTAGCCCGTCGCTTGTGAGGCTGCCTTTGAACAGCTTGGCCGCCATGGCTTGCGCAGGTTGGCCAGGCGCCTGCCAATCAGCACGATGAACGACGCCGGACGCGCCCTGGCCAAGCACTTCTCTGAGGATGACCTGCTCGCGGTCGACCGGTGGCAGCGGGTGCTGTGCCAAGGTCTGCGCCTCCAGCGCATCGCTGAACGGGTTTCCGGCGAACGCCAGCCAGCTCAGGCGCGGCATGGACAACAGCCATTGCGGCAATGCTGGCAAGCGATTGGCTGCGATACGCAATAATTCCAGCTGGCGGCAGTTGGCAAGCGTTTCGGGCAAGGCAGCCAGCCGATTGCCCGCGAGCATCAGCTTTTGCAGACGGCTGCAGCGCCCGATCTCGTCAGGCACCTTTTCGAGCTGGTTGTCGGTGAGAATCAACCAGCGCAGCCTGGGAGGTAGCGCTTCGGCGGGCACGTGGCGAATGCGACAGGCCTTGAACCCGACCATCTCCAGATTGGGACAGCGGCCGATCGAGGCGGGCAGCTCGGTGAACGGGTTGTCCGAGCAGAACAGGACGCGCAGCTTGTGCAAGCGCGACAGGTCATCAGGCAGGCTGCTGAGCTGGTTCCCGGAAAGGTTGAGCACTTCCAGACTGTCGGCCAGGTCAAAAATCGCTCGGGGGAACGTCTCAAGCTGTTCGGACAGGTCCAGACGGGATGTCCCGGCGAGTTCGCCACGTTCAAGTTGTGCCAGCGTATGCATGGGTGCTCTCGCATCCGGACGGACCGGGGGATTGGGTCAATGCGCTAGGACAATGCCATGTGCGGCCGGTTCAATTGCGTCTGGCACGGGCGTTTCGGCCGGTCGGGTGCGTGTGCGCACGAGGCGTTCCGCACGCGCGCGCAGTTGGCCGCAGCCGCCATCGATGTCTTGTCCTGCCGAGTTGCGCACCTTTGTCAGTACGCCGTTCTCGTGCAGGTAGCGCATGATCTGGTGAATGCGATCCGCCTCAGGTCGCTGAAACTCGTCGTCATCGAGGCTGTTGTAGGGAATTACGTTCATGATCGCGAACTTGCCGCGAAGCAGCCGAATGATCCCGTCCATCTCCTGCTGGCTGTCGTTGATACCTTTGAGCAGCGTCCACTGATACTGGATTGGGTAGTCGACCAGCCGGGCGTAGGCTTCGCCGAGCTCGACAAGCTCGGCGGGGTCGAAATAGGGCGCTCTCGGTAGCAGCTCTCGGCGCAGGCTCGCATCGGTGCTGTGCAGCGATAAGGCCAGCGCCGGCTTCACCTTCTGCTGAGGCAGCCGCTCGAAAACCCGCGGATCGCCGACGGTGGAAAGAACGAGGTTCTTGTGGCCGATGCCACCTTCGGTGCCGAGCAGCTCGATGGCCTCAAGTACGTTGTCCAGATTATGTGCAGGCTCGCCCATGCCCATGAACACGACTTTTTTGACCGGACGGAAGCGCCGAGCTAGGGCCACCTGCGCAACAATCTCGGCGCTGCCCAGTTGGCGGAGCAGGCCGCTCTTGCCCGTCATGCAGAACACGCAGCCCACCGCACAACCGACTTGGCTCGAGACGCACAGGCCGTCGCGGGGCAATAGCACGCTTTCAACCATTTGACCGTCCGCCAGCGCTACCAACAGCCGCGCGGAACCGTCGTTAGCTGGATGCTCGGAGCGCAAGCGGGCGAGGCCATCGATTGTTTCGTTCACGCACGGCAAGCCGTTACGTACGGACAGGGGAAGGAAGTCTTCGGTTTTCTGATGACGCGTGCCGGTATCCAGCGGCCTGCCATTCAGCCAGGCGCGTGTGACCCGACCGATGTGGATGGGCTTGGCGCCAATGGAGGCGAGCTGTTGGTGAATATCTTGGATGCGCATAGGGCGCGCATTCTAGCCAAACGGCATTAACCGGTCTGTAGCCCGTTGCGCGACATTGAGGATGGTCTATGGCGTTCCGCCAGGCGGTCAGTCCCGGAACCGAGGGCTCCCCAGCGCCATGACGATCAATAGCGCTGCAAGCAGGGCGAACGCCAGCGTCAGCGATGCGTAGTGAGCAATCACGCCGATCAGCGCGGGGCCTGCGAGAACCCCTGCAAAACCGATGGTGGTTGCTGCTGTGATGGCCTGATGGACGGGCATGGTGTGCTGACGGCTCAGCGATGAGATCAAAACAGGAGAGACGTTGGCGCAGCCAAGCCCGCAAAGGCCGTAACCGAGCAGGGCCCACCCCCAATGGTCGGTGAGAACGGTCAGGGCAATGCCGAAGGCAGCCAGCAGCCCACCCAAACCAATCACCCTGGCGGTGCCCAGGCTGTTCACCACCGGCGCCCCGGCGAAGCGTCCTATTGTCACCATCAGCGCGAAACTGGCGTAGCCCAGGCCGCCTTTGGCGGTTTCCAGGGCCTTTTGGTCGGTCAGATAGAGAGCACTCCAGTCCAGCACTGCGCCTTCTGCCAGATACACGACGAAGGTCATGGCGCCTACCAGCAGCACCGCACCTGTCGGTCGGATGAAGGCGACGCCGCCAGCTGGTGCCTTGTCCCGCAAATAGCCGGGCATCACTGTGATGTTGGCCAGCGCGATGACCGCGATCATCAGCAGGGTGCCGGTAGCTGGGGCGAGGCCCAGTGTCAGTGCGCCGGTAAGCGACAGCGCGCCGCTGATCGAGCCCAGACTGAACATACCGTGGAAGTTCGACATGTGACGCCTGCCAGTGTCGCGCTCGATCACCACCCCCTGAATGTTCAACACGACATCGATCACGCCAAGGCTTCCGCCAAAACAGAAAAGCGCCAGAGCCAGTACTGCTATCGATTGGGTGAAGGCAATGCCAAGCAGGGCAAACAGCAGCAAGACGACGCTGCTGAGCACAACGGGACGGATTCCGCGTCGTGTCACCAGCAGGCCGGACAGAGGCATCCAGGTCAGCGAGCCGATACCGATGCACAGCAGCAGGGTGCCGAACAGCGCGTCGCTCATTTCGATGCGCTCGCGCACGTACGGCACCAGCGGTGCCCAGATGGACAGACCGAACCCGGCCATGAAAAAGCCGACACGTGTCGCACGGCGCGCGATGGGGGAGGCGGCATCGAGGGGCTTGGAGGCCGCAGGCATGCTCAGGATTCCTTGCTCTAAACGGGGGCGACGCTCACTCATACATTGGCTGGAGGTCGCGGCGCGCATTCTGTCAAACAAATGCAGCGAGAGCAGAGAGATAGGTGCCAGCGAAGCCGGATCTCGTCGGATGCAGTCGGCTCAAACCATCCAGCCAGCAAGACACTCATGGTAATCTTCGCGTTTGCCAACATGCGGCCCCGGAGCGGTACATGAAGTTCATTCACCAGCGCGAACACCTCAACGAAGACGACTTCGTGATCATCGAATGCTCGCAACCTTGCAACATCCGCCTGATGAACGACAAGAATTTCCGCAGCTTCAAGAATGGCGGCCGTCATGCATATCACGGCGGCGCTTTCGACAAGTTTCCAGCGAAGATCAAGGTGCCCAACACTGGCTTCTGGAACATCACCATCGACACGGTGACGCGCAAGGCCATCAGTGTCACCCGCAAGCCGACGCTCACCCACTCGATCAAGATCGTCCGCAATTCGCCGTCCGAGCTGAAGTAACCCTTTCTATCCGGTGCGCAGCCTCTGCTGCCGCCAGGTTTCTGGTTGTTCAAATGTCACTTGTCGATTAACGCACCCCCTGCGACGTAATCGCTTGCCTTTGGTGCTTCGTTTAATTAGCTTCACGTGAAGATTCTTTTCATGGAGATAATTATGCGCAAACCCAAAGGCGGTGATCACGTCGATGGCGTGCTCGCTCAGTGGCAAAGCGTGCGCCCTGAAGGCGACGCATCGCCGATGGCGATCTTTACGCGTGTGTATCGGCTGTCCAAATACCTCAACCGATGCATCGCCGATGTCTTTCGCAAGCACGGTCTGCATGACGGCGAATTTGATCTGCTTGCAACGCTCTATCGCAGCGGCGAACCGCAAGGGCTTACGCCGAACGCCTTGCGGCACGCCGCCGTGCTCAGTTCGGGTGCCATGACCAATCGGCTCGACCGCCTCGAGGCCGCCGGGCTGATCCACCGCGTGCCCAATCCGGACGATCGGCGCAGCCTGCTGATACGCCTCACTGATGAAGGGCAGACCGTATTACTCGCCTGTCTCGATGAATATCTGACGACGCTGGATGGTCTACAGGCGCCGCTGGATCAGGAGCAGAGACAGGCCTTGGCGAGCGGCCTTCGCATCCTATTGCGGTCCTTGGAGGAGCAGCGCGATGACTGAGGCAAAACGTGGCACTACAGGTGCGCACCTCGGCATGCTGCTCTGGGCGTTGTTCGTTGGCCTGTCTTTCCCCGCAGTGGGGCTGATGAGCGAAGGCCTGCCGCCATTGCTACTGACCGCTATCCGTTTCAGCATTGCCGCCTTGGCATTGCTACCCCTGTTGTTGCGCCAGAATGAACGCTGGCCAAGCCTGCCGGGGCTGCTTCTGTATGCATTGATGGGCCTGAGTCTGGCCGGTTTCTTCGGCACCATGTTCTGGGCCGCACACCGTATCAGCGCTTTGTCGATGGCTACGCTGTTCGTCAGTGTGCCGCTGCTGGCTTATTGCATCGGTCGCGGCTTGGGTGTCGAACAACCTGCAGGCCGGCTGCTGGCGATTCTGGCGCTGGGTGCGCTGGGCGCGCTGGGGCTGGCTGTGGCCGAAAGCAACGGAGACATAGCCCAGTTGAAGTTCGGCTTTGGTGAGCTGACATTCTTTTTCGGCTGCATTGCCTCGGCGATGTACCCGGTGCTGAGCAAGTGGGGGCTGCAGCGCGGACTACTGGCACCTCAGGCTGGCTTGCGCACGTTCTGGAGCCTGCTGATGGGGGCCATGCTGATTGGCGCGCTAGGGCTCGTTTGGGAGCAGCCGACGGCTCTAACCCGGATGGACTGGCGTGATGTCGCGCTGGTGGTTTATCTGGGTGTATTTTCCAGCGGTATGACTTTCTTCCTGCAGCAGCGAGCCACGGCGGAGCTGACCCCGGGTGCGGTGACCGCGTATAGCTACCTGGTTCCGTTCGTATCGATGCTGCTGCTGTTCATCGCCCAACCACAACGAATCGGCTGGCACTGGCTGCCGGGCAGTGTGTTGGTGATCATCGCTATCGGATTACTGCTCCGGCGCGGTAAGGCTGCTGCGGCGTAGCGGCGGCGCGTCAAAGACACCCAGTCTAACTGAGCGGCTCGCTGCAGCCTCCGCGAGCGTTGAGGTCAAGTGCCCTTCAGTCGTCGTCAGCGCTTGCACTCACCGCACCCAGGCAGCGAAGGCGGGTTTGCGGTGCGCTGCCGAGGCTCCAGCACTGCTCATCCTCGCTGTACAGCGCTTCCATTACGCTGTTGTAGCTGAACGACCACTGCCGCCGCTCTCGGCCGTCGATCGACTCGATGCGAACAACGATTTCTTCACTGGCGAAAGGCTCGCCCGCGTTGGCGGCGGCATCGGCGCGGTCGAGCAGGTCATCGTTAAGGGTGAACTGCCAGGCGTGCAGACCGTCGACTTCAAGCATGTCAGCGGATTCCAGTTCATCGAGCAGGTAGCGGGGTTCGGTAGACATTGCACGCTTCGCGTATGGGGTGATTGAGGTAGGTTTGTGGCCGCTCCAGGATATGGGACGGCCAGAGTAGGCTCAGTTGTCGTAACCCAGGTTCGGCATCAGCCAGCGCTCCGTGACAGTGATGTCTTGGCCCTTGCGAGAGCTGTAGCGCTCGGCCTGATCCTTGTCGATCTTGCCTACTGCGAAGTACTGCGCCTGAGGATGGGCGAAATACCAACCACTGACTGCAGCTGTCGGGAACATTGCGTAATGCTCGGTCAGGGTGACCTGACTGACGCCGTCAGCATCAAGCAGCTGGAACAGCGTGCCTTTTTCCGTGTGGTCGGGGCAGGCTGGATAACCCGGGGCAGGGCGGATGCCTTTGTATTGCTCCTTGATCAGCTCTTCGTTGCTCAGCTGTTCCTCAGGATCGTAGCCCCACCATTGCTTACGGACCTGCTGGTGCAGCCACTCGGCACAGGCCTCGGCGAGGCGATCAGCAAGCGCCTTGACCATGATGGAGTTGTAGTCGTCGCCGGCGTCCTGATAGGCCTTCGCCACTTCTTCAGCGCCAATACCGGCCGTGGTAATGAAGCCACCCACGTAGTCGGTCACACCGCTGCTTTTCGGTGCGACGAAGTCGGCCAGCGAAAAGTTCGGCTTGCCGTCTGTCTTCACCGTTTGCTGGCGCAGGTGGTGAAGTGTGGCGAGGGCTTCGCCGTCGTCGCCATAGACTTGTATGTCGTCTTCGTCGACTTGGTTGGCCGGCCAGAAGCCGAACACGGCGCGCGCCTTGATCAGCTTTTCATCGACCAGCTTGGTGAGCATCGCCTGGGCATCGTTGAACAGTGAGGTGGCGGCTTCGCCAACGACTTCGTCCTCGAGGATGCGTGGATATTTACCGGCGAGATCCCATGAAATGAAGAACGGTGTCCAGTCGATGTAATCGACCAGGGTACGTAGGTCGATATCTTCCAGGACCTTACGGCCGGTGAATGTCGGTTTGACCGGCGAGTACGCCGCCCAGTTGAACTGGGGTTTGACCGCAACCGCTTCAGGGTACGTCAGGCGCTCGGTGCGGGCGCTGCGATTAGCGGTGCGCTCGCGAATCATCGCGTATTCTTCACGGGTTTTCTCGACGAATACCGGCTTCAGCTCCTTCGACAGCAAGGTGGTCGCCACCCCTACGGCGCGCGAGGCGTCGGTGACATAGACCACTGCATCGTTCTTGTAATGCGGGTCGATCTTCACCGCTGTATGTGCTTTGGATGTGGTCGCACCGCCGATCATCAACGGCAGGTGGAAGTCCTGGCGCTGCATTTCACGGGCGACGTGGACCATCTCGTCGAGCGACGGTGTGATCAGGCCGGACAGGCCAATGATGTCGCATTTTTCGGCTATTGCTGTCTGCAGGATCTTTTCAGCCGGGACCATGACGCCCATGTCCACCACGTCGTAGCCGTTACAACCAAGCACCACGCCGACGATGTTTTTGCCGATGTCGTGCACGTCACCTTTGACGGTTGCCATGAGGATCTTGCCCTTGGCTTCCGGCTTGTCGCCTTTCTCTGCTTCGATGAAGGGAATCAGGTGCGCCACGGCTTGCTTCATAACGCGCGCGGACTTGACCACCTGTGGCAAAAACATCTTGCCCGAACCGAACAGGTCGCCGACCACGTTCATGCCCGACATCAACGGCCCTTCGATGACCTCGATAGGACGCGCGCATTGCTGGCGGAATTCCTCGGTGTCCTGAACGATGTGGGTGGTGATGCCCTTGACCAGCGCATGTTCCAGCCGCTTCTGGACCGTATAACTACGCCATTCCTCGGTTTCCGCTTCCTTGACGCTGCCGTCGCCCTTGAACTCGTCGGCAATGGCCAGCAGCGCTTCGGTGCCGTTCGGCGTGCGGTTGAGCACCACGTCCTCGACCGCATCGCGCAGTTTTTTCGGGATCTCGTCGTAGATCTCCAGCTGGCCAGCGTTGACGATACCCATCGTCAGGCCGTTCTGGATCGCGTAGTACAGGAACACCGAGTGAATCGCTTCGCGCACCGGGTTGTTGCCGCGGAACGAGAACGAAACGTTCGATACGCCGCCCGAGGTCAGGGCGTAGGGAAGGTTGTCGCGGATATAGGCGCAGGCTTCGATGAAGTCCACGGCATAGTTGTTGTGTTCTTCGATGCCGGTAGCGACGGCAAAGATGTTCGGGTCGAAGATGATGTCTTCCGGCGGGAAGCCGACTTCATCCACCAGAATGTCGTAGGACCGCTGGCAGATCTCTCGCTTGCGTGCAGCGGTATCGGCCTGGCCGGCTTCGTCGAAGGCCATGACCACCACGGCGGCGCCGTAGCGTTTGCACAGCCGCGCATGGTGTTTGAAGGCGTCGACGCCTTCCTTCATGGAGATGGAGTTGACGATGCCTTTGCCCTGGATGCACTTGAGGCCCGCTTCGATCACTTCCCACTTGGACGAGTCGATCATGATCGGCACGCGTGAGATGTCTGGCTCGCCGGCGATCAGATTGAGGAAGGTCACCATGGCCTTCTCTGAATCCAGCATGCCCTCGTCCATGTTGATGTCGATCACCTGTGCGCCGGCCTCGACCTGCTGCAGGGCAACTTCCAGCGCCTCGGTGTAATTCTCTTCACGGATCAGCCGGGCAAACTTGGCCGAGCCGGTAATGTTGGTGCGTTCGCCTACGTTGACGAACAGCGAACTACGATCGATGGTGAAGGGCTCGAGACCGGACAGCCGGCAGGCCTTGGGAATGTCGGGAATGACGCGCGGAGAGTACTTCGCAACGGCGTTAGCAATCGCCTCGATATGCGCAGGCGTCGTACCGCAGCAGCCTCCGACGATATTGAGAAAGCCGCTGGAGGCGAATTCCTCGACCACCCGGGCCATTTCTGCCGGGCTTTCATCGTATTCACCAAAGGCGTTCGGCAGGCCCGCGTTGGGGTGCGCCGAAACATGGGTTTCGGCCTTGTTAGACAGCTCTTCCAGATAGGGGCGCAGCTCTTTCGCACCCAAAGCGCAGTTGAGGCCGACCGAAATGGGCTTGGCGTGGCGAACCGAGTTCCAAAAGGCTTCGGTGGTCTGGCCGGACAGGGTACGGCCCGAAGCGTCGGTGATGGTCCCGGAGATCATGATCGGCAGCTCGAAGCCAATGTCCTCGAAAACCTGTTGCACGGCGAAGATCGCCGCTTTGGCATTGAGCGTGTCGAAGATGGTCTCGATCAGGATCAGGTCGGACCCGCCTTCGATCAGGCCGCGCGTAGCCTCGGTGTAGTTCTCAACCAGCTCGTCGAAAGTCACGTTGCGGTAGCCGGGATTGTTCACATCCGGTGACAGCGAGCAGGTACGGCTGGTTGGGCCGAGCACGCCGGCAACGAAGCGCGGACGATCGGGCGTTTCGGCCGTCTTTGCGTCGGCGGCTTGTCGGGCGAGGCGGGCGCCTTCGACGTTCAGCTCGTAGACCAGCTCTTCCATGCCGTAATCCGCCTGGGATACGCGCGTGGCATTAAAGGTGTTGGTTTCGACGATGTCGGCGCCCGCGTCGAAGTAAGCCTTTTCAATCGCGCTGATGGCGTCCGGCCGGGTGAGGATCAACAGGTCGTTGTTGCCTTTCAGATCCTGCGGCCAATCGGCGAAGCGCTCGCCGCGGTAGTCGGACTCTTCCAGTTTGTAACTCTGGATCATCGTGCCCATGCCGCCGTCGAGAATCAGGATGCGCTCCTTGAGGGCCTGCTGGAGTGCCTGGAGACGGGCATTACGGTCGAGCATGAGAACTACCTGAAACTGGTTGCGAGGACCGCGAATAATAGCAAAGCTGCACGCTTTTTGATCACTAGCTGATTTACATGAGCAGCGCTCATGTTGATAAGGTGCTCGTAAGCGACAGACCTATGCGTAGGCAGGTAAGTCCTACTAAAACACTAGGACTTTATCCGGGGCGGTGGTTGGCGTACACTGCCGGGCATGTATGAGAGGAGTTCCCATGAGCGCCATTACCATTACCGAAGCTGCACACGATTACCTGGCCGACCTGCTTGAAAAGCAGAACACTACCGGGATCGGCATCCGGGTCTTTATCACTCAGCCAGGCACGCCTTACGCTGAAACCTGCATCGCCTATTGCAAACCGGGCGAGGAAAAGCCGGACGACATCGCGGTCTCTCTTAAGAGCTTTACCGCCTGGATCGACGGCACCAGCGAACCCTTCCTGGAAGACGCCCTGGTTGATTACGCCACTGACCGCATGGGCGGACAGCTGACTATCAAGGCACCCAACGCCAAGCTGCCGATGGTCAATGAAGACAGCCCGCTCAATGATCGCATCAATTATTACCTGCAGACCGAAATCAATCCCGGACTTGCCAGCCATGGCGGGCAGGTGACTTTGATCGATGTGGTGGACGAAGGCGTGGCAGTGCTGCAGTTCGGAGGTGGGTGCCAGGGTTGCGGTCAGGCTGATGTAACGCTCAAGGAAGGTATTGAAAAAACCTTGCTGGAAAGGATCCCGGAACTGAAGGGCGTGCGTGATGTGACCGACCACACCAACCGTGACAATGCCTATTATTGAGTGGTAACGGCCTAAACGGTGGCTGTTTCGGTCAGCTTGATGGCTGATTGCTACTATCTTTTCGCGTCGTCCCCACAGCGCCCGCTAGCTGAGATAAGCTGTCCAGGATCCAGAGGCCTGGCCAAGTGAGCGAGCGCTGCATGTCTGCCGTTTCCCTTTTGATTTGCGATGATTCCAGCCTGGCGCGCAAGCAATTGCTGCGCGCACTGCCGGCTGAGTGGCCGCTGGATATTTCTCAGGCTGCCAGTGGTCGCGAGGCGCTTGAAAGAATTCGTGAAGGGGACATTGATGTCTTGCTGCTCGATCTGACCATGCCAGACATGGACGGCTATGGGTTGCTGGCAGCCCTTCGCCACGAGCAGCTGGAATGCAAGGTCATCGTGATCTCGGCGGACGTCCAGGAAGAGGCCGTCCGCCGGGTGCTGGAATTGGGGGCGCTGGCATTCATTCGCAAGCCTGCCGATCCCGTACATTTGCAGCAGACCCTGGCGGGGCTTGGGGTTGTCGGCAGCGAATTGCCGGCGCTCGGAGAGCGAAACGCCGGTCCGGTTGCGTTCCGCGATGCCTTCCGTGAGGTGGTTAACGTAGCGATGGGGCGAGCGGCGGCATTGCTCGCCAAGGTGCTAGGGGTGTTCGTGCAGCTGCCCATCCCCAATGTGAACATCCTCGAAGTCGGCGAATTGCACATGGCGCTGGCTGATGCCGCTCAAGGCGACAAGCTGTCGGCGGTGTGCCAGGGTTATATCGGCGGCGGCATCGCCGGCGAGGCACTGCTGATATTCCACGACTCCGAGATTGCCGACATGGCGCGTCTGCTGCGCGCCGATGATTACCTCGAACTGGAGATGCTGCTCGATCTTTCCAGTCTTCTGATCAGCGCATGTCTGAGCGGTATAGCAGACCAGATCGATGTGGTTTTTTCTCAGGGGCACCCGCAGGTGCTGGGCCAGCATGCTTCAATCGACGAACTGATACGTCTCAACCGTAAACGCTGGAAAAACACCTTGGCGGTTGAAATCAGCTACAGCCTGGAAGGTCATGACATCCATTTCGACCTGCTCTTGCTGTTCACCGAAGACTCGGTTGAGCTGCTGTCACGCAAACTCGTCCCGTTGATGAGCTGAACATGTCCGAGCCGAACGATCTAAGCGAACTTCACTGGTTACTGGCCATCATCCAGAGTATCGACGTGGGTGTCGTGGTCCTTGACCGCGAGTATCGCATCGACGTCTGGAATACGTTCATGGAAAACCGCTCCGGACGGTTGCCCGAAGAGGCGCGCAAGAAAACCTTCTTTGAGCTGTTTCCTGAAGTCGACGAGCACTGGTTTCGCCGTAAGGTAGAGAACGTCGCTACGCTCGGGACGCCGTCGTTCACCATCTGGGAGCAGCGGCCGTATCTGTTGCGATTCAAAAACTACCAGCCGATTACCGGACTGGAAGATTTCATGTACCAGAACACCACGTTGATGCCATTGAAGGCGCTCAACGGCAGAATCGAACAGATCTGCCTGATCATCTATGACGTTACCGATGTGGCTACCAACCGTCGGCAGTTACAAGCGGCGAATCAGGAACTGCAGCGCCTATCCAGCACCGACCGCCTGACAGGCCTATTCAATCGAGGCCATTGGGAGGAGATGCTGCGTCAGGACTATGCGCGACATCTTCGCTATGAGCGCAACGCAGCGCTGGTCATGTTCGATATCGACCACTTCAAGAAGATCAACGACAGCTACGGCCATCAGGCCGGCGATGCCGTGATCCAGCAAACTGCCGAGCTTGTTCGGCAGTGCATGCGCGACGCGGATATTGCCGGACGCTACGGCGGTGAGGAGTTCGTGGTACTGCTGCCGGACACCGACAGCGAGGGCGCAGTGACCTTTGCTGAACGGTTACGGCAAACCATTGCGGCTCATGAGGTCGTCTACGACGGGCACAGCATTCGCTTCACCGTCAGTTTGGGGATTGCGGACCTTAGCCAGCCAACCAGTGGTTACGCGCAACTGATTGAGCGCGCAGACAACGCCCTGTACTCATCAAAAGCCGCAGGGCGCAATCAGGTGACGCTGTACCGCTAGGCCTTCGTGCGGGCGCTCAGAAATTTCAGCAAAGTGACTTCTTCACTGCTCATCCACTTGCGCTTTCTCGCCTTGCTCAGTTGCGCCAGTTCGCCAGCGACGAAGGCGTCAAGCACGTCAGGGTGGATGTAGCACTGGCGACACACGGCGGGCGTATTACCGAGTTGGCGAGAAACCTGGGAAACCACATCGACCAGATTGCGGCGCGCCACGGTGTCCGGTTGCCATTCACGCTTGCGCAGGTATTCCAGCGCCAAGGCACTCCCTGCCCAGGTACGATAGTCCTTGGCGGTAAAGTCGCCCCCGGTCATCTCCTGTATGAAGGCGTTAACGTCACTGGAGCTGACTAGCCGACGCACACCATGTTCGTCCAGGTATTGAAACAAATGCTGACCTGGCAACTCCATGCAGCGCCGGATGATGCGCGCCAGACGTTGGTTCTTTAGTGTCACGCGATGCTCTACACCGCTTTTGCCTCGGAACTGAAAACGGATTGCCGCGCCCCGTACATCGACATGACGGGTTCGCAGTGTGGTCAGCCCATAAGAGCGGTTTTCCTTTGCGTAACGCGAGTTGCCAACACGGATCAGGGTCGATTCGAGCAACTGCACCAGCAGCGCCATTACCTTTTCCCTCGGCATGCCATGCAAGGACAACTGATGCTGCAAGCGCTCACGCATCCGCGGCAGGGCAGAACCGAATGACAGGACACGCTCGTACTTGCTGCTGTCGCGGATCTCTCGCCAGCGAGCGTGATAACGATATTGCTTGCGACCGCGAGCATCGCGTCCAGTCGCCTGCATATGGCCTTGAGGATCCGGGCAAATCCAGACGTCGGAATAAGCGGGCGGGATGGCCAGCTTGTTGATGCGGGCTATTTCCTCCGCATTACGAACGCGCTCGCCCGACGGCAGGAAATAAGCAAATTTACCTCTGAGCTTTCGGCGGCTGATGCCTGGCCCGTGATCGTCCACGTAGTGCAGATCGGTGGGTAGCTCAGGGCAGAGGGCCGTGCCGGTATCCGGCTTTTCATTCGCCGGCTGCGGGCGAACGCCCTCCGCCAATTGCGGAGCCTTCTCGCTGCCCTGATCGATCAGCATGCATGCTCCTGAAAGGGCCTCTGCCCGGCGTTCTAAGCCCGGCTGCGTCAATGAATGTGAGTTGAATGCAGCCAGGCTGTCCTGGTGGTTGTTGGCGACTTGCTGGGCGAGGCCGATGTCAGTCTTCGCTTTCCTGCCCGTTACGCATCAACAGCCGTATCGCGGCTACCAGTTCGTCAATTGCCTCGCGATAGATCGCCGGATCCGCCTTTGTTTCGGCGTTGTCCGCCAGCCGTCGTGCACTTTCCAGATGGTCATTTATCGAGGAATAGTCTCCGATCATATATGCGCTCCTGGGTTCGAACTAGAAGGGTGCTGACACAAGCGCTGTGTCTCAATAACAGACCGGCACGGACGACAGGGGTTCTGGCCCGCATAACGGCGCAGCATGAACGGCTCAATGCTTTTCCCATTTTTGTTGCCAATGCCGTGCCGCCTGTCAGTTGCGGCGCCTCCACCGAGATCATTGCGGCAGCTGATCGTGGGAATATTGGCTCCGTCCGGCTCCGATACTCACTGTTCGGCGCCGTTGAGTCATGCTCAGTCAGTAATTCCCAGGCTGTGCAGGCATGGACCATGCACTCAATTTCACGCCATCCTTGCTCAATTCGAGTCGGGCAGCCTCCAGCAAACCGGCCAAGTGGGCCGGGTCTGCATACTGAGATCGCGCGATATTTAAGATTGATAGAGCTTCGTCACCTGCCGCACTGGTTACGCTTAGCGAGAAGCTGCCGTCCGTGTGGTCGGCTCGAGTGACTGCATGACAGGGTAAGAACGCCATTACGCAGATGCGTCTGGCTTCATCAGGGTCAAGGGCTGCCGATGTCATCCTCTTGGTCCGCAGATATTGATCATTTTGCAGGTGCAACGTCGAAGATCAGATTGATCCCATCGCCGCTGCCGTCACCCACTACCGAGCCCTGTACCGGTTTGTGCGTCACCTGACGACCCTTGTAGAAGTCGCTCAGATGCTGCTGCGCTACATCGCAGACATGTGTGATCAATCCGGTGGTCTGCGTATCGCGGGGAATGATGAACTTGAGGGTGATGCAATGTCCTTGTTCACCCTCCGGCAGATTGGCCAGACCGCTGCTATGCCATTGATCATTGACGTAGGCTTCTGCACCTTTCATGGGCTGCTCCTTGTTTATTGGCTTATTGCTGGGACCGTCGAATACCCGAATGGGTCCGTCTGCTCAGCGGAGCACCTGCGCGGATCAGGCACTTGAAAGCAAAAAGGCCCGGCGCTTGCGCAGCCGGGCCTCATCTAAACGCGGACAGTTTTATTCGGGCATGTGCCAAGGAGCCAAATGTACGCCTTGGCGACTCAGGTCGGCGCGTGCCTGCTCCAGTGACTGGCCGAGCTTGATCGGGTCGGAGTAGACATGGCTAGCCAGTTTGCAATGACCGACGGTGCGCGATTCGCTGCCATCCAGAACTGTGATACTGAGCTCGCCGTTGCCTTCGAGCAGCGTCCAGGCCACACACTGGAATGGTTTGAACGCACGGTCAGTAATCAGGAGGGCGTCGTTAAAGCGAAGCGGGCTGTTCATCAGGCATGTCTCTCTGTGTGATAACCAAAAATCGGATATGAGCCTGCCGCCAAGCTGTCGGCGCTGGCCTTACATATCCATTGATGTACACAGAGGACCGATAAGTCACAGGGCTGTTTCGTGTTTTACGGTTTTTTTTGCAATTAGCCAAAGGTCTAGCATTAGCTGCAGCTTGCACTCTCGGCTTAATTGCAAGCTAAGTTATTGTTTTAGTTGAGCTAGTTTCAGGTAGCACATGTAGATTCCGGTTCAAACCTGCGTTTAATGTTGTTTCGGGTGTGGCGAAGAGCCGCAACCGGAGTAAAAAACAAAACGGCCAGATCCAAGTTCTGGATCTGGCCGATGTATACAAAGCGCTGCGCTAATTCTGCGTAGTCAGACCTTGAACTGCCTGAGCAGGCGATTCAACTGCTCGGCTAGCTCACCGAGCCGCTCTCCTGCCGCGCTCGACTGCTCGGCGGCCTGTGTACTTTGTTGCGCCAACCCAGCTGCCTGAGTGACATTCTGGTTGATGTCTTCGACTACGTGCGTTTGTTGCAATGTAGCGCTGGCTATCGACGCGTTTAATCCCGACAGGTTGCGCAGTGCCTGGGCAATTTGGCCAAGGCTTGCCCCGGCCTGACTCGCTTGCTCCACGGTGGCCTGGGAAGCTCGGCTGCTTTCCATGATCACCGTGACGGCTGCACCTGAGTTCTTCTGCAGGCGTTCGATCATTGTGTGAATCTCGGCCGTTGAGGTCTGGGTGCGTTGCGCAAGCAGGCGAACCTCGTCGGCTACCACTGCGAAGCCTCGACCTTGCTCACCTGCGCGGGCTGCCTCGATCGCGGCGTTTAGTGCGAGGAGGTTGGTCTGATCGGCGATCGATCCGATGACCTCGAGAACCGATCCGATCTTGGTGGTCTCGTCAGCTAACGACTGGATGACCCCGACCGCTTCGTTGATGGTGGTTGAGAGCTGGTCGATCTGCTGCAAGCTGGCTTCGATATTTCGTTGCCCCAAGCCTGCCTGTTTCTCCGCGTCACCTACTTCGTTGGATGCCTGCTCAGCATTCTTCGCCACTTCCTGAACAGCGTAAGTCACCTCGTTGACGGCTGTGGCAACCAGCTCCATTTGTTGTGACTGTTGCTGACTCTGCTTGTGCGCCTGTCCGGCCAGACCGCCGAGTGCATTAGAGGAGGTTTCCAGTGCGCCGGAGGTTTCAAACAGTTGCCCGATCACCGAACGAAGCTTGGCCGTGAAGGTGTTGAAGTCGCGGCTAAGTGTGGTCAATTCGTCGTTGCCCGACACGTCGAGGTTACGCGTCAGGTCGGCTTCGCCGCTGGCGATGTTGGCCATGGCCTGCATGGAGTGGCGCAACGGCTGGGTGATACTGCGGATGAGAATGGCGACCAGCACCGCCATCAGCGCAGCGATTGCCAGGCCGATGATCGAAAAACGGACGAGATAATTCTGGAACTCCGCTTCGACGTCGTCGACGTAGATCCCCGAACCTATGATCCAGCCCCATGGCTTGAACAGCTCGACATAGGAGATCTTCGGTACGGGGTCTTTCTCGCCGGGCTTCGCCCATTGGTAGTCAACCAGGCCGGCACCTTTGAGTTGAGCAATCTTGACCATTTCATTGAACAGTTCTTTGCCGTTCGGATCCTTAACCTTGGACAGATTCTGGCCCTCAAGCTCGGGTTTCATCGGATGCATGACCATGACGGGCTGCATGTCGTTGATCCAGAAATAGTCGTTCTGGCCATAGCGAATCAGACGAACCTGATCCATTGCGGCTTTCTGTGCCTCGGCCGTCGTCATGCTCCCGTTGGCTTCGAGCTGCTGGTAATAGGTCAGTACGCCTCGCGCGGTCTCGACGATGTTTTGCGTCATGACCTGCTTGCCTTTGTACAAGTCGCTACGCACCTGCTGGATCATCAGCAGGCCAAGCACGAAGAGCATGGCCACCGCTACCAGCGGAATCAGCCAGAGGCGCTTACTAATCGGGAAGTTTCTTAGCAGATTCATAGGGTTGTAAGCTCCTGTTAATGTCTTGTGTTTTTTATTATTCGAATAGGGAGTGGAGCGCGGCGACACGGTCTGCCCTGAAAAACAGTTAAGGCAGCGGTTTTGGTCATGGCTCATGAATAGCGTTTCGGCTGTCAGTTGAAAAAGATGAGGGTGGCCGCGTTCACCAATGAATTTACTTGGCTAAAGCGAGTCAGAACAGCGCTCAGATGGCTATCTGACATATACCTTTGTGGCATATTCAGCCGCGATAAAATCCAGCGTTAAATTGGGGAAATAGATGGACCTATGGATTGCCTTTCAGGCGTTGCTTCTAGGGGTAGTGGAAGGCATCACGGAGTTTCTGCCGATATCGAGCACCGGGCACCAGATCATCGTCGCGGACCTGATCGGTTTCGGCGGGGAAAGAGCGCTGGCTTTCAACATTATTATTCAGCTAGGCGCCATCCTGGCGGTTGTATGGGAGTACCGGCGCAAGATAGTCGACGTGGTAGTAGGCCTGCCGAAACAGAAGCAGGCCCAGAAGTTTACCGGGAACCTACTGGTCGCGTTTTTTCCGGCGGTGGTGCTTGGTGTCACCTTCGCTGATCTCATCCATGAGTTCCTGTTTAACCCGATCACGGTTGCTGCCGCACTGGTAATTGGTGGCTTAGTGATGCTCTGGGCTGAAAAGCGAGCGCATGAAGTGCAGGCCGAAACGGTTGATGACATGCACTGGAGCCAGGCCCTGAAGGTGGGTTTCGCACAGTGCTTGGCTCTCATTCCCGGCACCTCCCGTTCGGGTGCAACGATCATCGGTGGATTGTTGTTCGGGCTGTCCCGAAAGGCAGCCACAGAGTTTTCGTTCTTCCTGGCCATGCCAACCATGGTCGGTGCTGCGGTGTACTCGGGTTACAAGTATCGAGATCTTTTTCAGCCAGCCGATTTGCCGGTGTTTGCTATCGGCTTTGTTACATCGTTCATCTTTGCGATGGTGGCTGTCAGAGCCTTGCTGAAATTTATAGGCAACCATAGCTACGCGGCATTTGCCTGGTATCGAATCATCTTCGGCATCATCATCCTTGGAACCTGGCAGTTCAGCCTGATCGACTGGAGTACGGCGGCTGGCTGAGCACGCTTGAACAGATAGCCAAGGAGCGCTTACGTGCCCTCGTTCGAACATCAGCTTCTATCAGTCAACGGCATCACACTCAGCATCTATAGCGCGGGTCCCCTGGATGGGCCTGTAGTCTGGTTGCTGCACGGGTTTCCTGAAAGTTGGTATTCGTGGCGGCACCAGATACGGATGCTGGCGGAGGCGGGATATCGGGTGATGGTCCCTGAAATGCGCGGCTACGGGCAGACTAGCGCTCCGGATGATGTCTCCAGCTATGACCTGATGACTGTGTGCGCAGACATCCAGGCGGCGATGGACCTGCTTGGTCAGCGCTCGGTAGCAGTGGTGGGGCACGATTGGGGCGCACCGGTCGCCTGGCATCTGGCCTTGCTTGAGCCGCAACGAGTCAGAGTGATCGCCGCCATGGCCGTGCCCTATGGTGGTCGTCCGAAACGCCCTGCTATAGAGATCATCCGCAGCCAGTTCGCTGATCGGTTCAACTACATCCTTTACTTTCAGCAGCCTGGTGTTGCCGAGACCGAATTGGATCAGGACATTCCGCGCACGTTGCGGATGATGATGCACAACACCTCGGCAGCGGTGCCCAAGGATTTGTTTCTACAGGACAAGCCGGCCGGCAGCTCGCTCTATCAGGGCATGCGAGATCCCGGCGCGCCCCCAGCCTGGTGCGCTTCGGACGCGTTCGCCGTCTACCTCTCTACGTTCGAGGGGCGTGGCTTTCGTGGCGCACTGAACTGGTATCGCAATTTCGAGCGTAACTGGGAGCGCACAGCGCCGTTAGCCGAGCGAAAGGTTGAGCAGCCCTCGCTTTTCCTGCTGGGCGACAAGGACCCGGTTGGTACTCTGGAAGCCCATACGCTGCAGAAGATGCCCAGCTGGGTTTCGGACCTTGAGCAGCACATCGTCGAAGACTGTGGTCATTGGATACAGAGCGAGCAGCCCGAGCAGGTCAACAGGCTTCTTCTCGGTTTTCTTGAGCGCCGCTACACCCAGGCCCGATAGCGGCTAGCTGCTCGTAGCGCCAGAGGTAAGCGGCTAGAATCCCCGGTTTTCCCGCGGGATCACTTGTCATGGAATTACGCGGTCAGCTGAAAAGCTGGAACGATCAGAAGGGATTCGGTTTCATTCGGCCGGAACAGGGTAGCGAGGAAATTTTCGCGCATATTTCGGCGATGCGCGGCGCTCGCCGTCCGGTGCAGGGCGACCGGGTGCTCTACATCAGTGAACGGGACGAAAACGGACGCCTGCGCGCCACGCATATCCGCCTGGACGCAGGGCTGTCTTTAGACGAGCCGGCCATTCGACTAAAGCCGCCTAGGCTAGCGATCCAGTCCGCGCAGAATAGAAGCACCCAACCAAGGCCCAAGTCCAAAGCAAGGCCTCGGCGCAACGAGGCGATAAGGTGGCCGCTACCAAAACTCCTGGGATTGATTCTGCTCTGTCTGTTACCGGCGCTCGGGCTTTTTCGTATGGCGGGGCAGGGTAGCTACTGGCCGCTCTATGCCTATCTCTTGGGTAGCCTGTTGGCCTTTGGGCTCTACCTGCACGACAAGCGCAGCGCACTGCGTAGCGGCTGGCGTACGCCCGAGGCCCGCCTGCATCTGATTGAGTTGCTGGGTGGCTGGCCGGGTGCGTTGATCGCTCAGCAGGCATTGCGCCACAAGACCCGTAAATTCTCATTCCAGCTGGTGTTCTGGCTGATCGTTATCGTTCATCAGGCCGCGTGGCTGGACTACCTGTATCTCCAGAGCATGTATCGACTCCTGCCGCAGTTCTGAGTACATAAAACCAACGACAGCAGATACAAAAACGCCCCGGCTTAGCGGGGCGCTTTCGTGCGTAGCGGACCTTTAGATTACGCCGAGGCTGCGCAGGTAGTCATCGTACGTTCCGCTGAAGTCGGTCACGCCCGAAGCCGACAGCTCGATAATGCGGGTCGCTAGCGACCCGACAAACTCCCGGTCATGGCTGACGAAGATAAGAGTGCCCGGATAGTTCTCCAGTGCAAGGTTGAGCGCCTCGATCGATTCCATATCGAGGTGGTTCGTAGGTTCGTCCATCAGCAGCACGTTGGGCTTTTTCAAGATCAACTTGCCGAAGAGCATGCGGCCCTGTTCGCCACCGGATATCACCCGGACGGATTTGAGGATTTCGTCGTTGGAGAACAGCATGCGACCGAGCGTGCCGCGCACGACCTGCTCGCCACCTTGCGTCCATTGACTCATCCAGTCGAACAGCGTGACATCGTCTTCGAAGTCATCGGCGTGATCCTGAGCGTAGTAGCCGAGTTCGGCGCTCTCGGTCCACTTCACCGAACCCGCATCGGGTTGCAGCTCGCCAACCAGTGTGCGCAGCAGGGTGGTCTTGCCAATCCCGTTAGGGCCGATAATGGCTACGCGCTCTCCGGCCTCGACCGTGAAGCTGAAATTCTTGAAAAGCGTTTTGCCGTCAAAGCCCTTGGCCACATGCTCCACGGTCACAGCCTGGCGGTGCAGCTTCTTGGTTTGCTCGAACCGGATGAAGGGGCTGACACGGCTGGACGGCTTGACCTCGGCCAGCTGAATCTTGTCGATCTGCTTGGCCCGTGAAGTCGCCTGCTTGGCCTTGGAGGCGTTGGCCGAGAAGCGGCTGACAAAGGTCTGCAGTTCGGCGATTTGCGCCTTCTTCTTTGCGTTGTCCGACAGCAGCTGCTCGCGTGATTGGGTCGCCGCGGTCATGTACTCGTCGTAGTTGCCAGGGAACAGGCGCAACTCGCAGTAATCCAGATCCGCCATGTGCGTGCACACGCTGTTCAGGAAGTGGCGGTCGTGGGAGATGATGATCATGGTGCTGTTACGCGCCGTGAGTATGTTTTCCAGCCAGCGGATGGTGTGAATATCCAAGTGGTTGGTTGGTTCGTCGAGCAGCAGCACTTCAGGGTCGGAAAACAGCGCCTGCGCCAGCAACACGCGCAGTTTCCAGCCGGGGGCGACCTCGCTCATCGGGCCGAAATGCTGTTCCAGAGGAATACCCAGGCCCAGCAGCAGCTCACCAGCGCGGGACTCGGCCGTATAACCGTCCATCTCGGCGAAATCGGTTTCCAGCTCTGCCACCGCCATGCCGTCGTCTTCGCTCATTTCTGGCAGCGAATAGATGCGCTCGCGTTCGGCCTTGACCTTCCACAGCTCCTCATGACCCATGATCACCGTGTCGATGACATTGAAGTCCTCGTAGGCGAACTGATCCTGCCGCAGCTTGCCGAGGCGCACGTTGGGTTCGAGCATGACCTGACCTGCGGACGGCTCAAGATCGCCACCGAGGATTTTCATGAACGTCGATTTGCCGGACCCGTTGGCGCCGATCAGGCCGTAGCGATTGCCATTGCCAAATTTGACGGAGACGTTTTCAAACAGCGGCTTGGCGCCAAACTGCATGGTGATGTTAGCTGTAGAAATCAAGAAGCTCTATCTCGCGGGTTTCAGAGTGTTAGGTATCGGCTTGTGCATGCTTGGAGAGAACGTTGTTGGTCGTTCGCCCAAAGCTCCCTCAGCGTTGCTCCGGCGGGCGTACGTTGGCAGCAGCATTCGTGCGCAAGGCCGAGCTGTTGGGATAAAGGTAGGGGTTCATGCCAGACAGTGCCGCTATTGTCGCATAGCTGCGCCGGCAGTTGTACGAGGTCCACAAAAGCAAACGCCCCGAACCAGTCGGGGCGCTCACTTATCTACCGCTTCGTCGTCAGGCCTAGACAGCCTGCGATGTGAGCGTTGTCACTTAAGCGTCAAACGGCAACCACGTCGATCTTTGCCTTCGCCGCAGACTCGCGGAATTCGGCAATCTGATCGAAGCTCAGGTAGCGGTAAACGTCAGCCGCCATGGTGTCGATCTGAGCAGCGTAGACCATGTACTCCTCGACAGTCGGCAGACGGCCAAGAATCGAAGCAACAGCTGCCAGTTCGGCAGAAGCCAGGTATACGTTGGTCGCGTCGCCGAGGCGGTTGGGGAAGTTACGAGTCGAGGTGGAGACGACTGTCGAGCCGGTTTCAACACGTGCCTGGTTACCCATGCACAGCGAGCAGCCCGGCATTTCCAGTCGCGCACCGGCACGGCCGTAGATGCCGTAATAACCTTCCTCGGTCAGCTGATGCTGGTCCATCTTGGTCGGAGGCGACAGCCACAGGCGTGTCGGTAGAGCACCTTCGACCTTGTCCAGCAACTTGCCGGCGGCGCGGAAGTGACCAATGTTGGTCATGCACGAACCGATGAACACTTCGTCGATCTTCTCGCCTTGGACGGTCGAGAGCAGGCGAGCGTCGTCCGGGTCATTCGGTGCACAGAGCACAGGCTCAGTGACTTCGGACAGGTCGATCTCGATGATCTCGGCGTATTCGGCATCCGCATCGGCAGCCAGCAGCTCCGGCTGGGCCAGCCAGGCTTCCATGGCCTGTGCGCGACGCTCCAGAGTACGAGCATCGCCGTAGCCTTCGCTGATCATCCAACGCAGCAGGGTGATGTTCGACTGCAGGTATTCGGCGATCGCCGCTTCCGGCAGCTTGATGGTGCAGCCGGCAGCAGAGCGCTCTGCCGAGGCGTCAGACAGCTCGAACGCCTGTTCTACGGTCAGCTCGTTGAGGCCTTCGATCTCGAGAATGCGGCCGGAGAAGATATTCTTCTTGCCTTTCTTCTCTACGGTCAGCAGACCTTTCTGGATCGCGTAATACGGAATCGCATGAACCAGGTCGCGCAGGGTGATGCCGGGCTGCATCTTGCCCTTGAAGCGAACCAGTACCGACTCCGGCATGTCCAGCGGCATGACACCGGTGGCTGCGGCAAAGGCGACCAGGCCGGAACCGGCTGGGAAGGAGATCCCCATCGGGAAACGGGTATGCGAGTCACCGCCGGTACCGACAGTATCCGGCAGCAGCATGCGGTTCAGCCAGCTGTGGATGATGCCGTCGCCCGGACGCAGGGAAACACCGCCGCGGGTCATGATGAAGTCCGGCAGGGTGTGGTGAGTGGTGACATCGATCGGCTTCGGATAAGCCGCGGTGTGGCAGAAGGACTGCATCACCAGGTCGGCAGAGAAGCCGAGGCAAGCCAGGTCCTTCAGCTCGTCGCGAGTCATCGGGCCAGTGGTGTCCTGGGAGCCGACGGTGGTCATCTTCGGTTCGCAATAGGTGCCCGGACGGACGCCTTTGCCTTCCGGCAGGCCGCAGGCGCGACCAACCATTTTCTGGGCGAGCGTGAAGCCCTTGTTGCTTTCTGCCGGCGCTTCCGGCTTCTTGAACAGGTCAGTCGGCCCCATGCCCAGTTCGGCGCGTGCTTTCTCGGTCAGACCGCGACCGATGATCAGCGGAATACGGCCGCCAGCGCGCACTTCGTCGAGCAGGACGTCAGTTTTCAACTGGAAAGTGGTGACCAGCTCATCGCTACCATGGCGGCGGACTTCGCCTTTGTACGGGTAGACGTCGATTACGTCGCCCATTGCCAGGTCGGAGCAATCGAACTCGATCGGCAGTGCGCCGGCGTCTTCCATGGTGTTGTAGAAGATCGGCGCGATCTTGGTACCAAAGCAGAAACCGCCGGCACGCTTGTTCGGCACGTTCGGGATGTCGTCGCCAAAGAACCACAGTACCGAGTTGGTAGCGGATTTACGCGAAGAACCGGTGCCGACCACGTCACCCACGTAGGCGACAGGGAAGCCTTTGGTTTGCAGCTCTTGCATCTGCTTGAGCGGACCAACCGAGCCGGGAGCGTCGGGGTTGATGCCGTCGCGAGCCATTTTCAGCATCGCCAGCGCGTGCAGCGGGATGTCCGGGCGCGACCAGGCGTCTGGTGCCGGGGACAGGTCGTCGGTGTTGGTTTCACCAGTAACCTTGAATACGGTCAGGGTGACCTTCTCGGCAACGGGTGCGCGGTTCTTGAACCACTCGCCTTCAGCCCAGGACTGCAGAACAGCTTTGGCGTTGGCATTGCCGGCTTTGGCTTTTTCAGCGACATCGTGGAAAGCATCGAACATCAGCAGGGTGTGCTTGAGTTGCGCTGCAGTGGTGTCGGAGAGTTCGGCGTCATCGAGCAGGTCGACCAGCGTGACGATGTTGTAACCGCCCTGCATGGTGCCCAGCAACTCAACGGCGTGCTGCTTGCTGATCAGCGGCGAGGTGGCTTCGCCTTTGGCGATGGCGGCAAGGAAGCCGGCCTTGACGTAAGCGGCTTCGTCCACGCCCGCAGGAACGCGGTTGGTGATCAGATCAAGGAGAAATTGTTCTTCGCCAGCAGGCGGGTTTTTCAGGAGTTCGACCAGGCCCGCGGTCTGCTCGGCGTTCAGCGGCTGGGGCACGACGCCCTGAGCGGCACGCTCTTCTACGTGTTTGCGATAGGCTTCAAGCACAGTTTTATACCCTCATCATTGGTCCCATGGGTGTCTCGGGACGCGCATCCGGAAGCTGTTTTCAAAGTTTTACGCCGGGTTGAGAACCGGGCGCGCAGGTTAGAGGGATCTGCGCACCCGGCGGAGTAGCCGGTTAACTGTGCTCGTGACGCTTTGAAAACAGCTTCTTGCGGATTGTGGCGCCTAAAACGGCGGGCCGATTCTACTGGAACGGGCCCGCAAAGTTAAGTGAAACGCCAAGGCGCGGCCGTGGCGGCGCTAACAGGAGGTCGCTGGCTGTTTCGGCTGAGGCCCGTGATCCGTGGGCTGCAGGGCCTCTTTTGAAGGCGTGCCCTGGATTGGTCAGTGACCCGGCTTGGACAAAAGTCTAAGATGCGGCGCTGTTCATCGATCCATCGCCCGCCATGTCCAATCAGCGAATCAAAACACCTTGCGTCGGCCTTTGCTCCACTGTTTATGGCGATCTCGTCTGCCGCGGATGCAAACGGTTTCATCATGAAGTGGTGAACTGGAATGGCTACAGCGAAGAAGTCAAACGCTCGGTCTGGCAGCGCCTGGAGGTACTGCTGGCGCAGGTGATGGCGGCCAAGCTGGAAGTTTTCGATGCGACGCTGTTGCGTTCTCAGCTGGAAAGCCGACAGATTCGCTTCGTTGCAGACCAGTCGGCCTACTGTTGGGCGTATCAATTGATCGCACGGGGCGCGAGGGTCATTCAGCAGCTCGAAGCCTACGGCGTCGTGCTGCTGCCGGAGTTTCGCGATTGGTCCTTGCCTGAACTCCGTGATGCGATCGATCGGGAGTTCTTTCTCCTGTCTGAAGCCCACTACCAGCGTTACATTGCTCCTCGCTTTCTGTAGGACATGGCGCACTAGGGCTCGGTATAGCCGAGGAGGGTGTTGGCCAACCTCGGCTTATGGCCCTAGCGGCGGGCCACGAGCTCTTCAAGGTGGTCGATGATGTCTTCTGGCTTGAGCACCAGAACATCACTTTCCAGTGTGTCGAGCACTACCTCTGCAGTGTTGCCCATCAGGGCTCCGGAGAATCCAGTTCGGGCGACAGTACCGATGACCGTTACGGCAGCCTGGAGCTGGTGGCACACGCGAGGGATCAGAGCGTCCGCCGGCCCTTCCTCGATGTGCAGCTGTCCGTCAGGTATGTCGAACTCGGTCTGAAATTGCCGGCAAGCGTTGCGGTAGCGGGCTTCTATCGTTTCCTTGAGCTGAAACGCGGGATCAGCGGAGGACAGCATCGCCGACGGATGAGCGCTGATCACATGCAAAGTGCCCTCGGCGAGCGAGGCAATCTGGTAGCCATAGTTGATGATGCTGGAGTGAAGTGTCCGATGCTCGATGTCGGCATTGCCAACATCTACCGCGGCAAGAATGTTGCCGCCCGTCCACGGCGCTTCGGTTTTGACCATCAGCACCGGGCAGGGGCAATAGCGCAATAGCTTCCAGTCATCAGGCGTCAGCAGGGCGCGTTTCAGTGGGTTGTCGGCAATATGCTGTTTGATCACCAGGCCACAGCCTTCGGCTTGCTGAACGCTGATGATGGTCTGGTGAAGGTTCTCATGCCAGGCCTGACCTGCCGTGACGGCGTGGCCCTGATCTTCAAGCTCTTGACGCAAGCGCTCGAGGTAGCTGCTGTGGTCCTGTTTGGCGTCGCAGATCAGCAAGTGCAACCGGGACTGGCTGACGCTGGAAATCAGTCGCGCTCTTTTCAACGCCAGGTTTTCGGAAAGTTTCGGGTCAATTACCACGAGGATGCAGCGTATGGCTTGCATGATCGGCTCCGTTTAGGTGATCGGACGGTTTCACTATAGACAAGGGTTGCACGACAGCCACTGATCCATATCAAGCAGCGCTGGTCGTTGATTGCCGGGCTCGTATAATGCGCGGCGGGCGAACGACTTCATGCGGTTCGCCGCTTTCATTTCCTTCATGAATACCAAGACCTCATGCTCCCTGAACTGAATGAATTCCTTGGCTGTGTGACACCTTCGGCGTGGGTCGACGTTGCGCTGCAGAACCAGGACGTGATGCTGATTGATCATGGCAACTGCGAGAAGAAGGCTGCGGGCGCGGCCTTCCAGTTGATGTTTCGCTACGTCGATAAGCCCGACTTGCAGAACAAAATGTCGCGTTTGGCCAGAGAAGAATTGCGGCATTTCGAGCAGGTGCTCTCGATCATCCGCAAGCGCGAAATCGGTTTGCGCAATATCGGCTCGTCCCGTTATGCCGCCGGTTTGCGCGAGTTGGTACGAAACCACGAACCCTACCGGCTAACCGATACGCTGGTGATTGGTGCATTCATCGAAGCTCGCTCTTGTGAGCGTTTTGCGATGCTGGTGCCACACCTCGACGACGAGCTCGGGCGGTTCTACCACGGGCTGCTAAAGTCCGAAGCGAGGCACTTTCAGGATTACCTGAAGCTGGCTTATCTCTATGGAGAGGCGGCGGACATCGATGCAACCATCGCTCGGGTTCGGGAACGTGAGCGCGAACTGATCGAAAGCCCTGACTCCGAGTTCCGCTTCCACAGCGGCGTACCGAGCGCCGCTTGACGGTTCAGGTCAGGTCGAATGGCGCTTGGTGAAGGCCTGCCTCGTCGACCTGCAACGCCCAGCCCTGGCGATCCCAGTCGCCCAGCACGATGCGCACGGCGGACTGACCGTCGATGTGTATCGAATGGGTTGCTGGTCGGTGGGTGTGGCCGTGGATCAATGTGCGGACTTTGTGACGTTGCATGATCTTGATGACTTCGTCTGGCGTCACGTCGACGATGTCGCTGGCCTTCATGCGCGTCTCTTCCTTGCTGCTTGAGCGCAGTTTCTGCGCCAGCTTCTGACGCTTGGCGAGGGAAAGATTATGCAGGATGAAGAGGCTGACCGGATTGCGCAGCCAGCGCCGTAACCGCATATAACCTTCGTCACGCGTGCATAGACTGTCACCATGGGTCAGCAGCACCCGCTCGCCACCAATCTGTGCAATATGCGGATCGGCCAGCAGTGTGCACCCGGCCTCGCGACAGAACGCCTTACCGATCATGAAGTCGCGGTTGCCGTGCATCAGGTAGACACGCGTTCCACCCTGACTCAGCGCATTCAGCGCTCGGGCTATTTCATGCTGGAACGGCGACATGCCGTCATCGCCAACCCAGACCTCAAAAAAGTCGCCAAGGATATATAACGCCTCGGCCTGGGCTGCACGTGTCTCCAGGAAACGAAGAAACGCCCGGGTGATATCCGGGCGCTTTTCTTCGAGATGAAGATCTGAGATTAACAGGATCAATGCAAGTTACTCGACGATCTCGGCTTTCTCAATCACTACGTCTTCCACCGGAACGTCCTGATGGCCGGACTTCATGGTGGTGGGCACGCCTTTGATTTTTTCGACCACGTCCATGCCTTCGACCACTTCACCAAATACCGCGTAACCCCAGCCCTGAACGGTCGGCGCGGCGTGGTCGAGGAAGTCGTTGTCCTTGACGTTGATAAAGAACTGGGCGGACGCAGAGTGCGGTTCCATGGTGCGTGCCATGGCCAGCGTGCCTGTCTTGTTGGAAAGGCCGTTGTTGGCTTCGTTCTTGATCTGGGCGCGGGTCGCTTTCTGCTTCATGCCGGATTCGAAACCACCACCCTGAATCATGAAATTACTGATCACGCGATGGAAAATGGTGCCGTCGTAATGGCCGCTCTTGACGTATTCCTTGAAGTTGGCGGTGGTCTCGGGAGCCTTGTCTTCGAAGAGCTTGACGGTGATAACGCCGTGATTGGTATGTAGCTTGATCATTGAAAGTCGTCCTAATGAAGAAGAGGGAAGGTCGCGTCGTGCCAACAATGGGTAAGCGCTGCGGCTGAAGGGCGCTGCACGGCAGGCGCTTTGCTCTGTCAGGGGGTTGACGGGTCCGCTATGATAGGCGCTTTGATTTGGCGGGCCTACCCTGAGCCGCACACTCGCAGATCGTTAAGGACACCATGAGCAAGCCTGAGACTACCGCAGCCACCAATTTTCTCCGCCCGATCGTCCAGGCCGACCTGGAATCGGGTAAGCATGCCAAGATCATCACCCGCTTCCCGCCAGAGCCCAATGGCTACCTGCATATCGGTCATGCCAAGTCGATCTGCCTGAACTTCGGTCTGGCGAAGGAGTTTGGTGGCGAGTGCAATCTCCGTTTCGATGACACCAACCCGGCGAAAGAAGACCAGGAATACATCGATGCGATCAAGAGCGATGTTCAGTGGCTCGGTTTTCAGTGGGCGGGTGAAGAGCGCTACGCTTCGAACTACTTCGGCCAGCTGCATGATTGGGCTATCGAGCTGATCAAGGCGGACAAGGCATACGTTTGCGACCTGACGCCAGAGCAAGCCCGAGAGTACCGCGGCAGCCTGACCGAACCGGGCAAGAACAGCCCGTTCCGTGATCGCTCGGCGGAAGAGAATCTGGATCTGTTCGCGCGGATGAAGGCTGGAGAGTTTGCGGACGGCGCCAAGGCGCTGCGCGCCAAGATCGACATGGCCTCGCCGAACATGAATCTGCGCGATCCGATCCTCTACCGGATCCGCCATGCCCACCACCACCAGACCGGAAACGACTGGTGCATCTACCCGAGCTACGACTTCACCCATGGCCAGTCGGATGCCATCGAAGGCGTTACTCACTCGGTCTGCACCCTCGAGTTCGAAGACCATCGCCCACTCTACGAGTGGTTTCTGGAGAACCTCCCGGTTCCGGCGCGTCCGCGTCAGTATGAATTTGCACGTCTGAATCTGAATTACACCATCACCAGCAAGCGCAAGCTCAAGCAGCTGGTTGATGAAAAGCACGTCAGCGGCTGGGACGATCCGCGCATGTCGACGCTCACAGGCTATCGTCGACGCGGTTATACCCCAGCGTCGATTCGTACCTTCTGCGACATGATCGGCGTGAACCGCGCGGGCGGTGTGGTCGATATCGGTATGCTCGAGTTTGCGATTCGTGAAGATCTGGACGCCAACGCGCCGCGGGCCATGTGCGTACTCAAGCCGTTGAAGGTTGTCATCACCAATTATCCCGAGGCTCAGACTGAGAATCTGGAGCTGCCGCGCCATCCAAAGCACGACATGGGCGTGCGCCAGCTGCCTTTCTCGCGGGAAATCTACATTGACGCCACCGATTTCGAAGAGGTGCCACCGGCCGGGTTCAAACGGCTGATTCCGGGCGGGGAAGTGCGTCTGCGTGGCAGTTATGTGATCCGTGCCGATGAAGCGGTCAAGGACGAGCAGGGCAACATCATCGAACTGCGCTGCACCTACGACGAGAGCACGCTCGGCAAGAATCCCGAGGGCCGCAAGGTCAAAGGCGTCATTCACTGGGTGCCGGCTGCTGAGAGCGTTGAGTGCGAAGTGCGTTTGTACGATCGCCTGTTCCGCTCGGCTAACCCCGAGAAGGATGAAGACGGCGGCAGCTTTCTGGATAACATCAACCCGGATTCGCTAGTGGTGCTAAAAGGCTGCCGCGCCGAGCCATCGCTGGCCTCTGCCGAGGCTGAGGATCGGTTCCAGTTCGAGCGTGAAGGCTACTTCTGTGCTGACCGCAAGGACAGCCGGCCGGACGCGATGGTCTTCAACCGTACAGTAACGCTGCGTGATTCCTGGGGAGGCCAGTAATGGCGCTGGCGATCTACAACACGCTGAGTAAAACCAAGGAACCGCTCAAGCCATTGAGCGGAAACCAGGTGCGTATGTACGTCTGCGGCATGACTGTCTATGACTTCTGCCATATCGGTCATGCACGGGTCATGGTGGCGTTTGACGTGATCTCGCGCTGGCTGCGTCAGAGCGGTTACGACTTGACCTATGTGCGCAACATCACCGACATCGACGACAAGATCATTCGCCGAGCTCAGGAGAATGACGAAACCTTCGAGACGCTGACAGGCCGCATGATCGCGGCCATGCATGACGACGAGGCACGGCTCAACGTGCTGCGTCCGGACATCGAACCTCGGGCTACCGATCACATCGCTGGCATGCACGGCATGATCCAGACGCTGATCGACAAGGGTTTTGCCTACGCACCGGGCAATGGCGACGTGTACTATCGGGTTGGCAAGTTTGCCGGCTACGGCAAGTTGTCGCGGCGCAAGATCGAAGACCTCAAGATCGGGGCGCGTATCGAGGTCGACGAAGCCAAGGAAGATCCGTTGGATTTCGTGCTCTGGAAGGCCGCCAAGCCGGGCGAGCCGAGTTGGGGATCGCCTTGGGGCGCAGGCCGTCCGGGCTGGCACATCGAATGCTCCGTCATGTCCACCTGCTGCCTGGGCGACACTTTTGATATTCATGGCGGTGGGCCTGACCTGGTATTTCCGCATCACGAGAACGAGATCGCCCAGAGTGAGGCTGCAACTGGCAAGCAGTACGCCAATACCTGGATGCATGCCGGTGCCGTGCGTGTCGACGGCGAGAAGATGTCGAAGTCGTTAGGCAACTTCTTCACCATCCGAGAAGTGCTAGAGAAGTACCAGCCGGAAGTGGTTCGCTACCTGCTTGTCTCAAGCCACTATCGCAGCCCGATCAATTACTCCGAAGACAGTTTGAAGGAAGCCAAGGGCGCCCTGGAGCGGTTTTACACCGCCCTCAGAGGCCTGCCTGAGGCAACGGCGCAGGGTGGCGATATCTTCGCGGCTCGCTTTGGCGAGGCAATGGATGATGACTTCAACTCACCCGAAGCCTGCGCGGTACTGTTCGAGATGGCTCGCGAGATCAACCGTCTGCGCGATACGGATCTGCAGGCTGCGGCTGGCCTTGCTGCCCAACTCAAAGAGCTCGCCAACGTGCTCGGTATATTGCAGATGGATCCAGACGCTTTCCTGCAAGCGGGCGCTGAAGGCAAGGTGGATGCCGCTGAGGTAGAAGCGCTGATTGCCGCACGCTTCCAGGCTCGCGCCGATAAGAACTGGGCGGAGTCAGACCGGATTCGCGACAAACTGACCGCCATGGGTGTCGTTCTCGAAGACGGGAAGGGCGGCACAACCTGGCGACTTGGCGACTAAAGCGTACTGTCAGTTACAGGCCGCATTTCAGGCTGCACGCGCCTGGATGCGGTCTTTTCATTCATTGTCTGCGATGTTCGCTGTGATAACCGTTCAGGCGGCATGCAGGCGCCTTCGGCGCCTTGGTTAGATCATTCTCATTTCTGTAGCCCGCCTCCCAGCAAGCTTATGTTGGATAAAGCCCTTCGGCGCGCAAGCGTTTGTAGAGGGTGTTACGGCTCACGCCGAGATGCCGAGCCAGGTGCGAAACGTTGCCGCGACAGGCTTCGAACTGTGCGCGGAGCGGCTCATTCGCAGCTATCGGAAACGACGGCATCTTGTCTGTCGGCAGAGACGGCCCGGCATTGCTTTGGTTCGTCGGCCTTAAGTCCGTATCAGCAAGAAAATCATCCGGTAAGTGTTCCAGACGGATCGGTTGATCTTGAGCCAATGCCAGCGCAACCTGCACAACACTGCTTAGCTGGCGGATGTTTCCCGGCCAAGGGTGACTGTGCAGCACACGCTGCACTTCTGGACTGAACCCGGCCCACTGCTGGGGCTCCCGGTACTGCTCCCATATCTGCTGGAAAAGCGCATGCTTGTCGTGGCGCGCTCTAAGGGGTGGCAGTTCAACGCTTAGGCCGCTGACCCGATAGAACAAGTCCTGACGAAAATGACCACTCTCAACCTCCTTGCGCAGCGAACGGTTGGTTGCACAGATCAATCGAAAGTCGACTGGATAGGGCTCTCCACCGCCTAGTGGCTGAACGCTTCGCTCCTGCAAGACGCGCAACAGGCGCGCCTGCAAGCTCAGCGGCATATCCCCGATCTCGTCGAGAAACAGCACACCACCGTCTGCTTTGCGGATCAGGCCGAGGCTTCCTTTCTGATGTGCGCCGGTAAACGCGCCTTTTTCGTAGCCGAAGAGTTCAGATTCGATCAGCTCGCTGGGAATCGCCGCGCAATTAACGGCGATCAACGGAGCGTTTGCCCTTGAGCTGGCAGCATGCAGTGCTTTGACCAGCACTTCCTTGCCGACGCCCGTTTCCCCATTGACCAGAACCGGAATGTCCTTTTCCAGCATGAGCTGCGCCTGGCCAATTACCTTATGAACCTGCGGGTCGCCTTGGTCGATGCTTGCAAGGTCCAGGGTGCGCGCGGGTTTGGTTGCTGTATTCCGGAAATCACGAGGTTGGACCAAGGGCTTTTGCGGGCGTCGAACCAGGCCATGAAAACGGTGATTACCGGTTGTTCGTAGCAGCATCGGCTGATCTTCCGGCTGACTGAGCAGCTGCTGCAGAGGAACGTCGAACAGCCTGTCGATGCGGCTCCGGGTAAGTGCTAACCCAAGCAGATTGTCTGCCCGGCGATTGGCTGAGACGATCAGCCCGGACTCGTCGAAAACCAGCAAGCCGGCCCACTGGCTATCAAGATTGTCCTGGCCGGTGTTGAAGGTCAGCTGAAAATAGTCGTCGCGGAACAGGTTAAGGATCAGCCGGTTTTCCACAGACTGACTCATCATCTTGACCATGCCCAGCGTGTGCGACGGCGGCAGGTAGCTGTCGCTGGATACGTCGAGCACGGCGATCAGCTGGCGTTGTGCGTCATAGATAGGTGACGCCGCGCCGGACAGATAACGATTGGCCTTGAGAAAGTGCTCGTCTCTCTGGATATGTACCGCCTGCCCGCTGGCCAATGCGGTGCCGATCGCATTGGTCCCGGTATCTCGCTCCATCCAGCTGGCGCCCGGCTTGAATCCTCTCTGCTGCGCAGGCTCGACGAAGCGCCGGTCGCCCCAGGACTCGAGCAGTTGACCGCCACTGTCCGCTAGCAAAATCAGGCAACGCGAATTCGAAAGGATGTTCTCGTAATAAGGAAGCACCTCGCGCTGCGTGGTCTGGACCAGGCTGTGCTGACTGTCGAGCAGCGCGTCAACGTGTCGCTCCGTCGGGTCGCCGAAGCTTGGAATGCTGAGTGGATTCAGTCCGTAGCGTTCGCAACGGCTCCAGGAACCTTCTACCAGAGCTTGGTGTGAGATGGGCTGGGCTGGGTTGGCCATGTTGCCTCTTATCGCTGCATGTTCTTGTTGTTTTGATGTTTACCGCAGTCGGTGCCATGAACAGTCTTGTTCATTTTTGTTCACTGTCAATGTTCAGAATTGTTCATTTTGAACACTTAACAACAGCGATCTGCGCAGAATGCCCCGCGCTAGAGCGGTACAGCGTAGCTGGCATGGATATCGCTCGGGATCCTTCCATAACAACTAGAAGGATGCGGCATGTCCCTCACCCTGGAACACGTCACCAAAACCGTCGACGGTCAGCTGCACATCGACGACGCCAGCCTGAGTTTCGAACCTGGCTCGTTCAATGTGCTGATCGGACGAACCCTGTCGGGCAAAACGTCGCTGATGCGGCTTATGGCGGGCCTGGACAAGCCGACCCGGGGGCGGATCGTAATGAATGGCGCTGACGTAACCGGGGTTCCGGTACGCAAGCGCAATGTGTCGATGGTTTACCAGCAGTTCATCAACTACCCGACGTTGAGCGTGTACGAGAACATCGCGTCGCCGTTGCGGCAGGCCGGTGTGGGTAAAGCGGAAATCGAACGCAAGGTGCGCGAAACCGCCGAGATGTTGCACATCGAAGCCTTCCTGCACAAACACCCACTGGAGCTCTCCGGGGGGCAGCAGCAGCGAACTGCAATGGCGCGAGCCTTGGTTAAAGATGCCGATCTGGTCCTGTTTGATGAGCCGCTGGTAAACCTCGATTACAAACTGCGCGAAGAGCTCCGTCAGGAGATGCGCGAGCTGTTCAAAACTCGCCGCAGTATCGCGGTGTACGCAACCACTGAGCCGAACGAGGCTCTCGCGCTAGGCGGGACCGCAACCGTTTTGCATGAAGGTCGAGTGATACAGAGCGGACCGACGTCAGCGGTTTATCACCGCCCCAGCCAAGTGCTCAGTGCCGAGCTGTTCTCCGAGCCACCGATCAACCTGGTACCCGGGCGGATCGCGGCGAACGAGGTGAGTCTTCAAGACCGCATGCATTTCCCGCTCAACAGCGACCTGAGTGGGTTGGACAAGGGCGAGTATCGCTTCGGGATCAGGCCCAGTCATATCGGTCTGGTGCCGTCCAATGACGATGATCTGGAAGTGTCCGGCTTGGTCGAGCTGGCAGAAATCAGCGGCTCGGAAACCTTTCTACATGTGCGCAACGAACACCTCAGCCTGGTGCTGCACCTGCAAGGCGTTCACGACTATCACGTCGATTCGCCGATCCGCGTGTATATCCCGACTCACAAACTGTTCGTCTTCGATGCCTCGGGCCGGCTGGCCCAGGCACCGTCTCGACGCGGCTGAGGGCATCGTCATGGCAGAAATTCGTTTGCAGAATCTTGCGCACAGCTATAGCAGCCAGCCACAGAGCGCTGCCGACTATGCGATCCGTGAGATGGACCACGTGTGGGAGCAGGGCGGTGCCTATGCGCTGCTGGGTCCCTCTGGATGCGGCAAGTCGACCTTGCTCAACATCATCTCGGGATTGCTCAGCCCGTCCGAGGGCGAGGTGTTGTTCGATACGCGCAAGGTGAACACCCTGACGCCGCAGCAACGCAACATCGCCCAGGTTTTTCAGTTTCCGGTCGTCTACGACACCATGACCGTCTTCGACAATCTGGCCTTCCCGCTGCGCAATCAAGGCATTGCCGAGGCTCGCATCACCAGCAAAGTGCATGAAATTGCCGAGGTGCTGGACCTCCACCCACTGCTCAAACGAAAAGCTCACAACCTGACGGCCGATGAGAAGCAGAAGGTCTCGATGGGGCGGGGCCTGGTCAGGGACGACGTCTCGGCGATCCTCTTTGACGAGCCGCTTACTGTCATCGATCCACACCTCAAGTGGAAGCTGCGACGCAAGCTCAAGCAGATCCATGAGCAGTTCAATATCACCATGATTTACGTCACGCATGACCAGCTGGAGGCGTCGACCTTCGCTGACAAGATTGCAGTGATGTACGGCGGACAGATTGTCCAGTTCGGCACGCCGCGAGAGCTCTTCGAGCGGCCCCAGCACACCTTTGTTGGTTATTTTGTAGGCAGCCCTGGGATGAACCTTATCGAGGTGGATGCCCAGGACGGAGGGGTCGGTTTCAATGGCCTGCACCTCCCACTTTCGGGTGCGCTGGCCGCGCGCCTCCCGGGCTTGGCTACAAGTCGACTGCAGATTGGCATCCGTCCCGAGTTCGTTCAGGTCAGCGAGGAACCAGGTGCTGGCGCAATGCAGGCCGAGGCAGTACGTGTCGAGGATCTGGGCACCTACAAGATCCTCACGCTTCGTCTGCAAGGGCATCTGATCAAGGCGCGCTTGCCCGAGGATCAAGCGGTTCCGAAAGGTGAGGCCTGGGTGGGCTTCCCGGCGCAGTGGTTGATGCTTTACGCCGACGACAAGCTGGTGGAGGAGCTGCCGTGACCAAGACTCATGACAATCGCGCATGGTGGCTGGTCCTGCCGGTTTTCCTGCTGGTCGCCTTCAGCGCCATCCTGCCGATGATGACCGTGGTGAACTATTCGGTGCAGGACATCTTCGACTCCTCGACACGCTTCTTCGTTGGCGCGGATTGGTACCGGCAGATACTCAATGATCCCCGGCTGCACGATTCGCTGCTGCGGCAGTTCATTTTTTCGGGTTGCGTACTGTTGATCGAGATCCCGCTCGGGATTGCGGTTGCGCTGGCGATGCCGACACGTGGGCGCTGGGCTTCGCTGTGCCTGATCGTGATGGCGATCCCGCTGTTGATTCCATGGAACGTGGTGGGAACCATCTGGCAGATCTTCGGCCGCGCGGATATCGGTTTGCTGGGTTACAGCCTTCGCGAGCTGGGCATCAGCTACAACTATGCATCCAATACAAGGGATGCCTGGCTGACGGTGCTGGTGATGGACGTCTGGCACTGGACATCGCTGGTCGCGCTGCTGTGTTACTCGGGCCTGCGAGCCATTCCCGATGCCTATTACCAGGCGGCTCGCATCGACCGGGCGTCGAGCTGGGCGGTGTTTCGCTACATACAGCTGCCCAAGCTCAAGAGCGTGCTGCTGATCGCCGTGATGTTGCGCTTCATGGACAGCTTCATGATCTATACCGAGCCTTTCGTGCTCACCGGTGGTGGGCCGGGCAATGCAACGACCTTCCTCAGCCAGACCCTGACCAAAATGGCGGTCGGCCAGTTCGATCTGGGGCCGGCTGCAGCGTTCTCGCTGATCTACTTCCTGATCATCCTGCTGGTGTCCTGGTTGTTCTACACAGCCATGACCCATGGCGATCAAAAATGAGGGTCTGCTGATGAACCTGCGCAAGCGAATCGTACTGATCGTCTACATCGCGTTTCTGATGGTGCCGATCTACTGGCTGATCAACATGTCGTTCAAGAGCAACACCGAGATTCTCGGTGGGCTGACGCTCTGGCCGCAGGCGTTCACGCTGGAAAACTACCGGGTGATCTTCACCGACCGAAGCTGGTACAGCGGCTATATCAACTCTCTGTATTACGTGTGCCTGAACACGATCATTTCGCTGGCCGTCGCGCTGCCCGCCGCCTATGCCTTTTCTCGGTTTCGGTTTCTCGGTGACAAGCACCTGTTCTTCTGGCTGCTGACCAATCGGATGGCGCCACCGGCCGTCTTCTTGTTGCCTTTCTTTCAGCTTTACTCATCGATCGGGCTGTTCGACACGCATATCGCCGTGGCGCTCGCGCATTGCCTGTTCAATGTGCCATTGGCGGTGTGGATTCTTGAGGGGTTCATGTCCGGTGTACCCAAGGAAATCGATGAAACGGCTTACATCGACGGCTACAGCTTTCCGAAATTCTTCGTGAAGCTCTTCATTCCGCTGATTGGCTCAGGCATCGGCGTCACGGCTTTCTTCTGCTTTATGTTTTCCTGGGTGGAGCTGCTGCTGGCGCGCACGCTGACTTCGGTTGACGCCAAGCCGATCGTTTCGGTGATGACACGAACCGTTTCGGCATCGGGGATCGACTGGGGCGTTCTGGCGGCGGCCGGTGTGCTGACGATTCTGCCCGGCATGCTGGTGATCTGGTTCGTTCGCAATCATGTCGCTAAGGGCTTTGCCCTTGGCCGGGTATAGGAGACCGCAGATGAGCTGGATGGCCTGGACCACCCCTACAGCAGCCTTCTTTGCTGTGATCGGCTTGATGCTGGCGTGCATGAGCGCATGGGAACTGCGGCGTCCCTGTCTGCCGCGTAAAGGCTTTCTGCCGATCGTCACCACGCGCGGCGATCGACTGTTTATTGGACTTCTGGGCAGCGCCTATTGGCATCTTCTGCTAATCGGCCTGACCGACTGGAGCATCTGGATAGCGTCCGCGCTGTCTCTCGTCTGGTTGTTTGCAGTGATGCGCTGGGGCTGAGCCTTCGGGTTCATCCCTCCGAAAAACCCAAAGGAGGTGTGTATGTTCGAGAATAAAAACAACACCCGACATGGCATGGCGCTCGCGGCCCTGCTGACGTTGTCCGGCATTTCAGGATCGGCTTGGGCCGATGCCTATGAAGATGCGGCGAAGAAATGGATCGAATCCGAATTCAATCCGTCGACCCTGTCGCCTGAGCAGCAGATGGAAGAGCTGCGCTGGTTCATCAAAGCGGCCGAGCCGTTCCGCGGCATGGAAATCAACGTCGCATCGGAGACCATCACCACGCACGAATACGAGTCCAAGACCTTGGCCCGTGCGTTCAGTGAAATCACAGGCATCAAGCTGCGGCACGACCTGATGCAGGAGGGCGATGTCGTCGAGAAGCTGCAGACACAGATGCAGTCTGGCAAAAATATCTACGACGGCTACATCAACGACTCGGACCTGATCGGCACACACTTCCGTTATGGCAAGGCCGTGGCTATCAGCGACATGATCGAGGGTGAGGCCAAGGACTACACACTCCCGACACTCGACCTGGACGACTTCATTGGTATCTCGTTCACCACCGGTCCGGACGGCAAGATCTACCAATTGCCGGTCCAGCAGTTCGCCAACCTCTACTGGTTTCGTGCTGACTGGTTCGAGCGGCCTGAACTGAAAAAGCAGTTCAAAGAGCGCTACGGGTACGAGCTTGGTGTGCCAGTGAACTGGTCCGCCTATGAAGACATCGCTGAATTCTTCAGCAAACACGTCAAGGAGATCGACGGGCAGCGGGTCTACGGCCATATGGACTACGGCAAGAAGGATCCGTCGCTTGGCTGGCGCTTCACCGATGCCTGGTTCTCCATGGCGGGCGCAGGCGACAAAGGGCTTCCAAACGGTTTGCCCGTAGACGAATGGGGCATCCGCGTTGAGGATTGCCACCCGGTCGGCTCGAGCGTTGCGCGCGGCGGCGCCACCAATGGCCCTGCGGCGGTTTATGCAACGCAGAAATATGTGGATTGGATGCGTGAATACGCACCGCGCGAAGCTCAGGGCATGACCTTTTCCGAGTCGGGACCGGTGCCGGCACAGGGCAACATCGCCCAGCAGATCTTCTGGTATACCGCCTTTACGGCTGACATGACGAAGCCGGGACTGCCGGTGGTGAACGAAGACGGCACGCCGAAGTGGCGGATGGCGCCGTCGCCAAAGGGGCCATATTGGGAGGAGGGCATGAAGCTCGGCTATCAGGATGCGGGCTCCTGGACCTTCCTGAACTCAACCCCGGAGGAGCGTCGTTTGGCTGCCTGGCTCTACGCGCAATTCACCGTGGCCAAAACCGTGTCGTTGAAAAAGACCTTGGTGGGGCTGACGCCGATCCGTGAGTCGGATATCAAGTCGGAAGCCATGACCGAGGCCGCGCCAAAACTGGGCGGTCTGGTTGAGTTCTATCGCAGCCCGGCACGCGTTCAGTGGACACCGACCGGAACCAATGTGCCGGACTATCCACGTCTCGCGCAGCTCTGGTGGCAGTACATCGCCGAAGCGGCCAGTGGCGACAAGACGCCTCAGGAAGCGCTGGACGGACTTGCCGAAGCGCAGGACACCATGATGGCGCGACTGGAACGCGCCAAGGTGCAACCGAAGTGTGGGCCAAAGCTGAACGAACCACGTGACCCGGAATACTGGCTGAGCCAGCCAGGGTCGCCCAAACCCAAACTGGACAATGAAAAACCACAAGGGCAGACAGTCAGCTACGACGAGCTGATCAAGTCATGGGAGCAGGCGCGGTAGTCGCGATCCACGGTGAAAAAAACGGCACCCGAGGGTGCCGTTTTGCTCTAGACGCGCTTTATGTGAAGGCGTTGAAGGCTTCAGTCGTGCAGGTGTTCAGCGGCATGCAGCGTGTTTTCCAACAGGCACGCACGGGTCATCGGGCCCACTCCGCCGGGAACCGGGGTAATCCAGCCGGCACGTTGCACGGCCACATCGAATTCGACATCACCCACCAGCTTGCCGTCGGCTTGGCGATTGATTCCGACATCAATCACGATGGCCCCTTCCTTGATCCATTCACCTTTGACAAGACCCGTGATGCCGGTCGCGACCACAATCAGATCGGCGCGCTTGACGTGGTCAGCCAGGTCATTGGTGAAGCGATGCGTGACGGTTGTTGTGCAGCCTGCCAGCAATAATTCCAGCGCCATGGGCCTGCCGACGATGTTGGACGCACCTACCACCACCGCGTTGAGGCCATGTAGGTCAACGCCAGTGCTCTCGAGTAGGGTCATGATCCCTTTGGGTGTGCAGGGGCGTAGCAAAGGCATCCGCTGGGCGAGACGGCCGATGTTATAGGGGTGGAATCCATCCACATCCTTGTCCGGACGAATGCGTTCGAGCAGTTGCGATGCATCCAGATGCTTAGGCAACGGAAGCTGCACGAGAATGCCATCGATCGAAGGGTCATCATTAAGCTGATCGATCAAACCCAGGAGTTCATCCTGGCTGGTCGAAGCGGGAAGATCATGAGCGGTGGACTTGAATCCAACCTCCTCGCAATCCTTGCGCTTGTGCGCCACATAGACCTGAGAGGCCGGGTCCGTGCCCACGAGAATCACTGCCAGGCCAGGTACTCGTAAACCTTGCTTGGAGCGCTCGGCAACCCGGCCGGCAATATGCTGGCGGACATTGGCAGCGATCTGTTTACCGTCGATCAGTTTTGCGGTCATGAAGCGTGATTAACCATCGAGAAGGACTGAAAAAGGACGCGCATTCTCGCACGGCGGCACCGTTCGGCAAAGGCGACCCGGTGGGGGATTCCCGTAACTCCTTTACCAGGCTGAATTTTTTTTGGTTTAGCTGTTGACGAGGTGAAGTCAGGCCATTAAGATTCGCCCCGCTTGTCGAGCACAGCTAGCTGCTGGGTAAGGCGGCTTTTGAAGGTCAGTACTTCATTGGTCGTAGCTTGAAGTCTGCGCTCAGCCGAATGCAGATATAAAGCGCCCGTAGCTCAGTTGGATAGAGCATCCGCCTTCTAAGCGGATGGTCGCAGGTTCGAGTCCTGCCGGGTGCGCCATTTTGGGTTCTGGCACAAGCAAGGCAATATGGTGGGCGTAGCTCAGTTGGTAGAGCACAGGATTGTGGCTCCTGCGGTCGTGGGTTCGAACCCCATCGTCCACCCCATATTCCGGAACGCCAGGCACTGCCTGGCGTTTTCGTTTAGAAGTTTGCGGACGTGGTGAAATTGGTAGACACACCAGATTTAGGTTCTGGCGCCGCAAGGTGTGAGAGTTCGAGTCTCTCCGTCCGCACCATCTGAAACGCGAAAGCCCCGTTTATCGGGGCTTTCGCGTATCTGGGAAATGGGAATGGCGGCGCTTCGATTTCCATGTGTCTGCGCGCGTGAATGCCGGACTGCATTCTTCGAAATCCCCTGTGCTTGTTTACGGCTCAAAGACCATTTCTCTGCTGTAGCCGGGTTATCTATTGCCCGCTCAGCTTCCCCAGTGCTGGCCAGATGCAACATCGCCCAGCCTTTTTAGACCCAAGCTCCAGATCGGTAAACGCTGGTCAACTCTGCCGAGTGCGACGGATCGAGTCAGCCGAAGCGGCTGGATGATTGTGCTCTAGTGGCATTTTGGCTCGTTGTGCAGGCGTGACGATTAATCGAGCTGCCATCAAGGCGAAAATGTAGAGAGCAAATATGGAGCCGCGTCTATGGCTACAAGTGCCAATATTGTCTAAAAAAGTCGTTGACAAGAATTCTTATGCACACTCAGGTCAGGAAGGCGCCCTGCCCGGACTCTGCGCCGTTTCGGTTGTTTGCTAGATTTGTTTAAGTAACTGAATTAAAAGCCTTTTTTGGATATGGTTGAAAACTCGACGATCTGTACCAAAGCCACGTGAGCCGGGCGTTTGAGCAAGTCATCCATCATGTGTTCACAGACTTATCCACAGCTTTTGTGGATAACGCGCGCAGGGCAAGCGCGGCGGGGCTTTCACGGATTCGCTGAATAACTCAGATGTTTATGACAGTGATTCAATCGCAGGAAGTCACCTGTGGTTGCCTTGCAGCAGACACTGTTGCTGGCAGGGCAAATGGCTTCCGATATCGCTTTTCAAAGCTCGTCCCGCGCTTTACCTCGATAGACCCGCAGTACATCAGCCATCACCGAGAGGGCAATTTCAGCCGGTGTCTTGCTGCCGAGACCCAGTCCGATGGGCATATGGATGCGCTCGATTTGCTGTTCGTCTAGCCCACCCACGCGTTGCAACCGTTCGGCTCGCTTGGCGGAGGTCTGTTGCGACCCCATAGCGCCGATGTAGAACGCTGGAGTTCGTACCGCCTCCATCAGCGCGAGGTCATCAATGCGTGGATCGTGCGTCAGCGCGACCACGGCGGTGGCCTCGTGACACGCGCCAGAAGCGATAAACACGGAGGGCAACACCGGCTGCACTTCGATGCCTTCGATCAGCGTGCCCTGCATCTCGTCTCGGGGATCACAGGCAATCACTTCGCAACCAAGCGCCCGAGCGAAACTGGCGCACGCCTGTGCAACAGGCGATACACCTGCGAGCAGCAGCCGAAGCGCGGGGCCGATGCGGATATCGACTTGCTCACCCTCAAGGCGGGTCTGCTCACCACCTTGGTCAGGTAGCAGTTCAGCGGCGCCAGTCGTCAGGTCTACTCGTCGCAGCAGGCGCTGTTGGCCTTGTAGAGCTGCTTGTAGCGTGAGCAAATGAGTGCGCCATGTTTCGCTCGGTGTGTGGTGCTCCACCAGCACCTGCAGGATGCCGCCGCACGGCAGCTGTAGGCGACGCCGGTCATCATCGGTTTCGCCGTAGCGAACGATTTGGGCCGGCGCTTGTAATTCGCCTTGCGCCAGACAGGCGAGAAATTCCTCCTCGACGCAACCGCCGGACAATGAGCCAACGTGCGCACCGTCCGCCCGGGCCGCGAGGAGGGCGCCGGGCGCTCGAGGCGCCGATCCGTAGGTCGACAACACGGTACAAAACCATATGTCATGTCCTTCCGAGACCCATTTAAGCGCCTGATTGATCACCTGCAGATCAAGGTGTTGCATGTTTGTCTCCCCTGACAATTCGGCGAGACTGAGCCGCCCGTTATGGATCGGACCCGTCCGAAGCGCGTTCTGCTGCATGGGGGCTTTGGGTTGTGCGGTACTGGGAAGACTCAGGGGGAGGGCGAGCCGGACGCTTGAGCGGTTTTATCTACTGCTTCCGATATGGTCCTATGCCCGACGCGTGCCGGTTGGTCTGCAAAAGTGGCATATAGAGGGGGCGATTTCAGATCGCGGTGATTGAACTGACGCTTGAGATGCAACCGTTCCAGACCATCTCGTAATGCTCGCTTTGAATGACCGAGGTTACCGGCTTTGGGGTCATCAATGCCCAGCAATGCTGACCCGATTTGCGTACGGAGTGGTAGCGCAAGCCGGGCTTTTGACCTTTTCTGAGCAGTCGCCCGAGGCGATGGCCGCTCGAATAATCCTCAGGGTCGTAGAGCGGATCCGTCATTGGGATGGGCATCGCATCGAGCATCCCGGCTTCGCTGAAGCGGCACGACAAGCCGCGGAAAACAAAGCGCTCATAGCTCAGGCCAACCACCTTCGACCAGTAGCGGTCCTGGTGATGACGAACTTCAGCAAGCGCTGTATCCATTGTGCTGGCCAGATAAAGCACGCCAAAGCTACCGTCGCTGAAACGCGACCCGGCCGGGTTCACATGGGTAAAAGGAGCCGTGGCGTATGAGCAGCCGGGAATGCCGAAGGGTATTTCAGCGCGCGCGATCAGCTCCAGACGGCCTGTCTCGTTTCGTAACCGTGGATTGGTCAGGGCTTGAAGCTGGTAGAGCGTTTCGAACTCGTCGGCATCGGCGACATCATCGAACAAAGCAATCGGTGGAAACTTCGAGTTAACCAGCCGATAGGCCTGTTGCTCGACATCAGCCAGTCTGGGCAGCTGACTCGGGCTTACCACCGAGCGCCTCGCAGGCTATCGATGCGTCGGAACGTTTCGTACAGAGAGACCATGTCACCCTGAGCCATGATTTCCAGCGGTGAGCGCCCATTGAAGAACTCGTTATGGTTGGCCATCGCCGGGAAGCCATACATGTTCTCCGGGTTGTCGAAAACAAGCCGAAGTGCGGCATGAATGTTCAGAACGAAGCTGATGCGTTGCATCTGGTCCGGGTCGAGGCTGACCGACCAACTAGCATCGCCTGACCTGGCGCGATTATGGGTGCTACGTGATATCCGAAGAATCGTGCAGGCCTGGTCGGTGGTTGCCTGCCATTTTTCCAGAATGTTCACCGCAGCCCGTAGACCGGTTGCGCACTGGTCCTTCGTGAATGCCTGTGCTTGAAGAACTGTTGCCATAGTTAAGTTGCCTGGCTGTGTCTGTAGAGTTAAAAGTAGCACATCATGTATCTACAGATAAAACTGGGTGCCATCGGGGTAAGTGGCGGCAGAAATTGCCATCAGGCTTTTTTCATGGACCAGTACGCCGGCTTGAACAGGTCCCGTTCGCCGAGCAGCACCACGCCCAGGGCGAAAGCACAGAGCACCAGGCCTATATACAGGCACAGTTGCAGTAGCCCGTGCGGGGAAGGCAACCAATGCAGTGCGGTTGCGACCACGACGGCGGTAGCGAGCCAGCGCCCGAGCACGCCGGGAGCCAAGCCTGCAGGCGACGCACGATAGACGTACAGTCCCATGAAGAGCGCCTGGAGGGTCACGCCGCTGGTAAACGCAACGGCCAGACCTTCGGCACCATATGGTCTGTAGAGCAGCGCATCGAGTCCGATCGTAAAGGCAGAACTGACCAGCATGATCACCAGAAACAACCGTGATTGATGCTGCGCCAGGAGCGCACGTCCCCACAGCAGCGCCAAGCCCATCGCGGGCAGACCGAGTGCATACAGGACCACCAGCGAGGCCGTGGCGTCGGTTTGTGTTGCGCCGAACTGCCCCCGTTCCAGTAGTACTGAGACGACCGGTTGTGGGAATGAACAGAGCACGACGGACGCGGGAACGAGGAACAGCAGCGTCGCCAGCAGCCCCTTACGGATAACAGCCGCATGGCCGCTGAGGTCGCCGTCGTTCCAGCTCGAGACGAAGCGAGGAAAGAGCACTGAAAGCACCGACAGGGCGTAAAGCGTGAGCGGAATGGTAACGATGCGAAACGCAAACGACAGCATCGTGATGCTGCCTTCCTCTAGGTATGACGCGAACATCCGCTCGGCAAGAATGCAGGCTTGTTGCGCCCCTGCCGCCAGCAGTACGGGTGCGAACGCGAGACCGAAGCCACCCCCATGCCCCTTTGTCTCGACTTTGTTGTCTCCGCGCAGGTATGCGATACGCCGATGCTGGACCAGGATCAGCGCCAGCTGAGGCAGCAGCATGCCAATGAAGATCACCATGCCGGTGGGTTGGAACAGCAGGATGCCGACGATCGCGCCAGCGTTGAGCAGCACCGTCCGTGTCATCGGCAGGATGAACACCTCATCCATGTTCAGCAGTGCACCCTGGCAATACAAAACCGCCTGAACGGCGACCAGTACCGCCCCTACGCAGAATACGATCTGGCCGGCGGCAACCTGAGCGTCCGTCCAGCCGGGCGCCAGCATGTTCAGAATCCAATAGCTTGCAATGATGGCGACGGCACTCACAGCTGCGCCCATGAGCATTACGCGCCAGTAGAGCCAGCGGCTAACCGTCTCAAACAGGGCTTCGGACTGGCTGCGTAGCTTTTGCAGGTAAGGAATCATTGCGTCGCGCAGGGCGAGGCCGAGAAAGTTCTCGAAGAACATCGGCAGAATCAGTGCGACAAATATCAGGTCCGCTTCCCAGCTCAGTCCGAAAGACTTGGCGATAAACAGGTCGCGTAGAAAACCGAGTAGAAAGCTGGCAACTGTTAACGCCAGGATGACCAGTGATGCGTTCATTCCTTGATCCTGTGCAGGCCATTATCGGACGGCCTGAAAAATAGCGGCATGCCTCATCGAATACGGGACGATTCCGCTGAGCTACATTGGTCAGCGTCCCGGCGAACGATACATAGACTGGATGGCTCAAGCATGGTTCCTGCGCCGGTATGGAGCGTTTTGCCATCGGTTCGGGTTGCTACAAAGCCTGATACGTAAAAATGCCGTAAATCCCCTTTGCGAGCGGAGCGCGACTGCTTATGGTTCACGCTCATTTTCAGGCGAACCCAGTTCATGTCCGAGGCAACTACTTCTTCTGCGGGCTCCATGCGGCGTTGGCTAATCATCGGCGGCGTGGTTGTTGTGATTGCGTTGCTGCTCTGGTGGTTATGGCCAAGCGCGGCCGAGACGCCGCCACAGCAGGCGGGTGGGCGTCCGGCTTTCGGCGCATTTGGTGGCCCCACGCCCGTGCGGGTTGCCCCGGTGGAACGAGATGAGTTCGAGGTCTACACCAAGGCGCTTGGCACCGTTACACCGTTGAATACCGTCAACGTGCGTAGCCGCGTGGCCGGTGAACTGGTGGAGATTCACTTCGAGGAGGGCCAGCGCGTCAAGGCAGGCGATTTGCTGGCCGTCATCGATCCCCGCGCTTATGAAGTGGCACTGCAGCAAGCCGAAGGCACCCTCCAGCAAAACCGCGCTTTGTTGCAGAATGCGCAGCTTGACCTGGACCGTTACCGTGGTCTGTTCGCCGACGACAGCATTGCCAAGCAGACGCTTGATACGCAGCAGGCACTGGTCAATCAATACAAGGGAACGCTTGCAGCCAACCAGGCCGCTGTCAACGAGGCCAAGTTGAACCTGCAGTTCACCAAGATTCGCGCGCCAATAGATGGCCGCGTCGGCCTGCGTCAGCTGGATCAGGGCAACCTCGTCGCGGCCAACGACACCACGCCGCTGGTGGTGATCACCCAGACCCAGCCCATCGCAATCACCTTTACGCTGCCCGAGAATGAGCTGCCGCCGGTTATCTCCCGGTTCCGCCGCGGTGAAGAACTCTCAGTCCAGGCTTGGGACCGGGGCGAGCGCACCCTTTTAGGTGAAGGTGTACTGGAAAGTCTCGACAATCTGATCGATACGACCACTGGCACGCTGAAGATGAAGGCGCGCTTCGATAACGAGGCCGAGCTGTTGATACCCAACCAGTTCGTCAATGCTCGTTTGCGTGTGGAAACCTTGCCTGATGCGGTTCTGATTCCTTCGGCAGCACTGCAGTTCGGCTCGCGCGGCAACTACGCGTATGTCGTTGGTGAGGACTCGAAGGTTGAGCTGCGGGTGCTCGAAGTCGGCCCGAGCAATGGCGACAGGACCGTCGTGGTGAACGGTTTGAACCCCGGCGAGCGAATCGTCATGGAGGGAACCGACCGCCTGCGGGACGGCAGCGAAGTCGAAGTGGTGGATCGTCAGAAACTTGCCGACGAAGCGGCTGCAAATCCGAAGGCCGATACTCAGAGCACCAAGGAGCGTCCGGCGCGATGAACATCTCGCGGCTGTTCGTCCTTCGGCCGGTGGCCACAACCCTGACGATGATCGCGATTCTGCTGGCCGGGCTTATCGCCTACCGCATGCTGCCGGTGTCCGCCTTGCCCCAGGTGGACTATCCGACCATCCGGGTGATGACGCTGTATCCCGGAGCCAGCCCGGAGGTCATGACCAGCGCGGTGACTGCGCCGCTGGAAAGGCAGTTCGGGCAGATGCCAGGCCTGACGCAGATGTCCTCCACCAGCTCTGGCGGCGCATCAGTGATCACCTTACGCTTCTCGCTGGACGTTGAGCTCGACGTTGCCGAGCAGGAAGTCCAGGCGGCGATCAACGCCGGAAGCAATCTGCTGCCCAATGATCTGCCGGCACCGCCGGTCTATAACAAGGTCAACCCGGCTGACACGCCGGTCATGACACTGGCGGTGACCTCGGAAAGTCTGGCCCTGCCGGAGCTGCACGACCTGGTCGATACCCGCATGGCGCAGAAATTGGCGCAAATCAGCGGCGTCGGTATGGTCAGCATCGCTGGCGGCCAGCGACCAGCAGTGCGTATACGGGTCAATCCGGAGGCGCTTGCGTCTTACGGCCTGTCGCTGGCTGACGTGCGCTCCCTGGTGACCAGCTCCAACGTCAATCAACCCAAGGGTAATTTCGATGGCCCGACTCGCGTATCGATGCTCGATGCCAATGATCAGCTGAAAACGCCGCAGGAATACGCTGAGCTGATTCTGGCCTACGAGGGCGGGGCGACGCTGCGCTTGAAGGATGTCGCCGACATTATCGACGGGGCTGAGAATGAGCGCTTGGCCGCCTGGGCCAATGAAAGTCAGGCTGTGCTCTTGAACATCCAGCGCCAGCCCGGCGCCAACGTGATCGAGGTGGTCGAACGGATTCAGGAACTGCTGCCTGAGGTGACCGCCAGCATGCCGACCGGCCTCGACGTGGTGGTGCTGACTGATCGAACGCAGACCATCCGGGCTGCAATCACCGATGTCCAGCACGAACTGTTGATGGCGACCTTCCTGGTTGTCATGGTCACCTTTGTATTCCTCAAGCGCCTGTCGGCGACCATCATTCCTTCGATTGCAGTGCCGCTGTCGCTGATCGGAACTTTCGCGGTGATGCACCTAGCCGGTTTCTCGCTGAACAACCTGACCTTGATGGCGCTGACCATTGCGACGGGATTCGTTGTGGATGACGCCATCGTCATGCTCGAGAACATCGCACGCCACGTGGAGGAGGGGGAGACGCCGCTGCAGGCCGCACTGAAAGGTTCCAGGCAGATCGGCTTCACTTTGATCTCACTGACCTTGTCGCTGATCGCCGTACTGATTCCGCTGCTGTTCATGCAGGACGTGGTGGGGCGGCTGTTCCGCGAGTTCGCCATCACCCTGGCTGTGGCGATCCTGATTTCACTGGTGGTCTCGCTGACGCTGACGCCAATGATGTGCGCCAAGCTGCTCAAGCCCGCCGCCGTTGAAAAGGGCAAGCCCGACTGGGTCGAGCGTCTTATTGGCGGTTATTCCCGCTGGCTGACCTGGGTGCTGGGTCACCAGACCCTGACGCTGCTGGTGGCGGTGGGCACGCTGGGTCTGACGGTGGTGTTGTATCTGGCGGTGCCGAAGGGCTTCTTTCCGGTGCAGGACACCGGTGTGATTCAAGGCATCAGCGAAGCCCCGCAGTCGATTTCCTTCCGCGCCATGAGCGAACGCCAGCAGTCCTTGTCGCGCGTGATCCTGGCTGATCCGGCGGTGGCCAGCCTGTCGTCGTACATTGGCGTCGATGGCGACAACGTAACGCTCAACAGCGGGCGGATGCTGATCAACCTCAAGCCCCATGGCGAACGTGATGTCACCGCCAGCCAGGTGATTGATCGGCTGCGGCCTGAGCTGGCGAAACTACCGGGTATCGAGCTGTACATACAGCCGGTGCAGGATCTGTCGATTGAGGACCGGGTCAGCCGTACGCAGTTTCAGTTCAGCCTGGAATCACCCGATGATGAGCTGTTGCAGGAGTGGACGCCACGCCTGGTGGCAGCGTTGCGTGAGCGCCCGGAGCTGACCGATGTGGCCAGCGACCTGCAAAGTGATGGGTTGCAGATCTTCCTTGATATCGACAGAGATGCCGCGGCCCGCTTGGGGATCGAGATATCGGCGATAACCGATGCGTTGTATGACGCCTTCGGCCAGCGACAGATTTCAACGATCTTCACCCAGGCCAGCCAGTACCGCGTTGTGCTCGAAGCAGAGGCAGGCAACCGCCTTGGCGCGCAGGCGCTGGAGCAGCTGTACGTACAGAGCGAGAGCGGAACCCCGGTTCGGCTGTCCAGCCTGGCAACGCTGCAACAACGTAGCGCACCCCTGCTGATCAATCACATTGGCCAGTTCCCGGCCGTCACGTTGTCGTTCAATCTGGCTGATGGCGTTTCGTTGGGCGAGGCTGTGGAAGTCATCGAAAGCGTCGAGGCGAAGATCGGCTTGCCGGCAGGAATCCAGAGTCGGTTCCAGGGCGCGGCCGAAGCCTTCCGCGCGTCGCTGTCGAGCACATTGCTGCTGATTTTGGCGGCAGTCGTGACCATGTACATCGTGCTCGGTGTGCTCTACGAGAGCTATATCCACCCGATCACCATTCTCTCGACGCTGCCGTCGGCTGCGGTCGGCGCCTTGCTGGCTTTGCTGCTGACCGGCAACGACCTGGGGCTGATTGCGATCATTGGGATCATCCTGCTGATCGGCATCGTCAAGAAAAACGCCATCATGATGATCGACTTCGCGCTGGAGGCCGAGCGCCACCAAGGCATGAGCCCGCAGGATGCGATCTACCGTGCGGCTTTGCTGCGTTTCCGGCCCATCCTGATGACGACCCTGGCGGCATTGTTCGGTGCGGTGCCGTTGATGCTGGCATCAGGCTCCGGTGCCGAGCTCCGTCAGCCGCTGGGCCTGGTACTGGTTGGCGGCTTGCTCCTTAGCCAGCTGCTGACGCTGTTCACCACGCCCGTGATCTACCTGTTCTTTGATCGACTGGGCAACCGGTTCGGCCGCAAGCAGCGGCCTGTGCAGGAAGTGCGTACATGACCCTGGCAGCAGAGCAGACTTCCCCAGTTTGCGGCGACCCGCAGCCATGAACCTCTCGGCCCCCTTCATCGCGCGCCCGGTCGCGACCATGTTGCTGAGCCTGGCGATCCTGCTGCTGGGCAGCGTCAGCTTTGGTCTCTTACCGGTTTCGCCACTGCCAAACATGGATTTTCCGGTGATCACCGTGCAGGCAAGCCTGCCCGGTGCCAGCCCCGAAATCATGGCTTCGAGCGTGGCGACGCCGCTGGAGCGCTCCCTCGGAAGCATCGCAGGCGTCAGCCAGATGAGCAGTCGCAGCAGCCAGGGGCAGACCCGCATCGTCATCCAGTTCGACCTGGAGCGGGATATCAACGGTGCCGCCCGCGATGTGCAGGCGGCGATCAATGCCTCGCGCAATCTGCTGCCCAGCGGGATGCGCAGCATGCCGAGCTACCGCAAAATCAACCCAGCCCAGGCACCGATCATGGTGTTGTCGCTGACGTCCGACGTGCTCGACAAGGGGCAGCTATACGACATCGGCTCGACGATTCTGGCGCAGAAGCTATCGCAGGTCCCTGGGGTTGGCGAGGTGCAGGTGGGAGGGAGTTCGCTGCCTGCCGTCCGGGTCGAGCTGCAACCACAGCAACTGGAACAGTACGGCGTTTCACTCGATGAGGTCCGCCAGAC